>QWCR01000118.1_pt1 | contig 38231 bp, 35 predicted proteins | sample 1972581 | NCBI WGS metagenome assembly QWCR01 (sample SAMN09866703, study PRJNA288562) | Human oral metagenome isolate pre4_saliva, whole genome shotgun sequencing... | isolation source: mouth | host: Homo sapiens | place: USA: California
TGTTCGGCTGACATCTAAGTAAATCTTTATTATGGTTCGTAATCTGAGCACCTAGTTTGAGGTATAACTAGTGCAAATTCAGCACAAAAATACTAAATAATACACTACAGACAAAAGCGCTACAACGAGGTAACCCAATCAAAACCCGGTACAGATTATTTTTCAAAATTCTTTTACCCTCAAAATTTCTGTACAAACGCACGAGAAAAATATACTAAGCGTTTCCTAAAGTTAAAACCTCGGCGAAGTCTGTGCAGACTACACGTGTAGTCTGTACAAACTACGGCTGAAGTTTGTACAGACTTCAGCTGAAGTCTCCAGATGTTCTCACAGACTTAGTCATTTACCTTCACATACTACTAATTTACAAACATTTAACTCAACAAATTTCAAAGGTCATTTTATCTACCAACAAAGTTTTTTCACCTCCACAAGAACTTTGAGGAATGAAATTTTCGCAAGTCTTTAGGGCTGAAAGAGCATAAAAAAGGGGCTACGACTTTTTTGTCACAGCCCCCTCAAGAAAAGATTTCTTCTATCTCTAAAATTGGAAATAAATAAAAGGTTGTATATCGCTACTACGCATCTGAAGTAAAGCAAAAATTACTATAGCTAGTAATAATACCTGCAAGACAAATGGAGTACGAGATAATACATCTTGCATCATTCGAAGACGCTTATGCCCTAAGAAATGAACTCCATAACCTAAAAGCATCAGAATAATTACCGTCTTATATCCCTCTACAAACTGCCAAATGATTTCTGGGTGGAATGCATCTTTAATTTGAAGTAGCATATCCTTAGCATCTTGCATATGCTCTACTCTAAAGAATATCCAAGCAAAACAAACTAGATGGAACGTAAGCAAACGACCTATAACGCGTCGCCAAAGAGGCAATTTATCAGCAGACAGGCTTGATGACGGGAATAGAACACACCACAATTTATGTACGGCAAGAGAAACTCCATGAATAGCTCCCCAAAGAACAAAACGCCAAGCTGCTCCATGCCACAAACCGCCAAGTAACATCGTTATAATCAGATTGACGTATGTACGTACCTTACCCTTGCGATTACCTCCGAGTGGAATATACAAATAGTCCTTTAGCCATGAAGAAAGCGAGATATGCCACCTACGCCAAAACTCTGTAATACTTGCAGACTGATAAGGAGAGTCGAAATTGATATTAAATCTAAAGCCCAATATCAATGCGATACCAATAGCCATATCCGAATACCCTGAGAAGTCGCAGTAAATCTGAAGGGCATACCCATAGATACCCATCAGATTTTCAAAACCAGTATACAGAGTAGGTGCATCAAAAACACGGTCAACAAAGTTTGCACTGATATAATCAGAAATCATAACCTTCTTAAGAAGACCACTAATAATCAAGAGCAAAGCCTCGGCATACTCTGAGCGACCTAAGAAAGGCTTCTTATAAATCTGTGGGATAAAATCTTTTGCACGGACAATAGGACCAGCCACTAGTTGAGGGAAGAACGATACGTAAAAAACATAATCTATCCAGCGTCCTAATGGACGTATTTCCTTCCTATATATATCAATGATATAGCTCATTGTTTGGAATGTATAGAAAGAAATACCAACAGGTAGAATTATATCCCAAGCTTTGTATTCCATCAAAATCCAACTGGGCTTATTAACAACAAAGCCAAGCTGATTGATGAGAGCAAATAGCAAAGCTCCCAACATATTGAAATACTTAAAATAAGCTAAGACTCCTAGATTGATACATACACTGAGCAACAACAAGTTCTTGCGACTCCCCGCATCCTCTTCTTCTGCAATCTTTCTCCCTATAATAAAATCACTCGTAGTTGATAGTAAGAGCAATAGCACATACCAGCCACTACTCTTATAGTAGAAGAATAGAGAGAATAAGGCTACATATATAATACGTAGATGTGTATTCTTAATAGCCATGTAAGGCAGTAAGAACAGGACAAAGAGGAAGAAAAATATCCCCGTAGAGAAAATCATTGGTTCACTAGGAATGTATGTCAATAACGAACCAATGTTAGATAGATCTAGATGATCCCAAAAATTCATAATAAAAAGAGGAATTACAACTTATTTGGAGCCTTCAATACCAGAAATAAGAGCTGATGCTATGATTTCACCATGCTTTGCATACCCTAGCTCTGTAAAATGAACATGGTCACTCGCCATAAGTCCTTTTTTTAGCCACTCTTCAGCTTGAGACTTGGTACCAATAGACTCATGTAAATCAATAACTGGCATAGCACTCGCTTGACCAAAATACTTGATTGTATTGACAGCGACACGGGTATTATTATTGAAAGCAAAAACAGTAGTAGTACTATAAATTGGCTTACGCTTATGTCTACGTCTTGCCTTAGTATAACCAACTATTTGAGAGCGGGAATCTCTTAAATAACATGCAGGAGGAGTCGTTAAGATAATCTTTGTATTAGGTAAGATTTCTTTTATTTTCAAAGTAAATGCCTCTATAGACGCCCTTAGTGTTTCACTAGAAAAATTGCGCGTATAGCTATCATTAGTACCTAATGAGACAATAAGCATATCAGGAGCTTCATTCTTAATTAACTCGATATTTTGAGGTTGCAACCATGACGTATAAGTTGAACCATTGATACCATGGTAAGAGAAACTTATATTATTTCCATATCTATTGAGAAGAGCCTCACGTATGGGAGCACTTGTATAACCTCTATTGATGTGGCTATCCCCAATATGCATGATTTTAATAGATTTCTTGGCCTTGATACCAGCATACAACGCACTGTAATTTGAACGTCCAGGAATCCAAGCCGATTGAGCACAAAGGCTTGTTCCAAGACCACACACCAGTATCCCTAATACAATAGCTCTTTTTAGTCTAAATATCATCTTGATCTTGATTTTAATTTTACCAATAAAAGAAACCTCTTATTGGAGAGTTAATAATTAGTGCATTGATTCTCGAAAACGCTGTTCGGCTGTCAATGCTTTCACAAACTGCTGAGCGACATCCACTCCTCCCTTATGCGTGAGATGCGTGTAGTCTTTAGCTGCCTGCCCCTTGCCGACCATAGCACCTATTCCTCCATGAGAACGCATAGCCTTGAGCGTACTCCAAAAAGCACAGCCCATTTCTCTGGCAACTTCTTGCTGAGTGCTATGCAAGTAGAATATGCTCTTCATAGTTTCAACACCTGAAGAAGTCTTTTTTGCCCTATCCGAAACGCTCATTACCAAGATATCACTCTTGGGGCTTACTTGACGAAGCCGACTGATTATTCCTCTAAGCGTTTTAGCATAGTTGCTATAATCCTTTTGCTTATCATTTGCAACATTAAGACCATATTGCAAGATAATCAAATCATAAGAACGAAGTTCACAGAAGCGAGTTGTCAAGTTCTCATCAATACCATTGATAGTATGACCAGAGTTCCCTCTCAAACTCATATTATCAACGGTTATCCCTCTATTAGCCTCTAGTGCTAAGCCATAAAGCTTAAGCCCATTAGAGCCCGATAACAGAGACATCTTAAAAGAACTAGCGGGAGCAGTCAGAAGATTATGCTCTTGAAGAGCAGAAGAAGCTGCTAATTGATAAGTTTGAGTGCTGTCAGCAACCTTCACACTTAAACTAACACCCTCCGGAGCCATATAATATAGCACTGCCCTATCGAAGTTATGACTACCACGAGGTAACGAATAGCTCACTCTAGAGCCTTCGTGCCCTGTAAAATAATGCCCCGAAAAAGTTTGTCCTTTCTTCGCAGAACCTAGCACACTTTGGTCCGTCCAACCCGAGAACTCATGGCGTACAGAAGTACGATAACCAGCTGTAGTACTACTTAGGGGCATCCAGCCAACACCTCCGCCACCAAACTTATCCTGTAAACTCTTACGCAATGGAGCGGTAAAGATATCACCTTCAATGAATGAATCCCCCAGTACCACAATACGCACAGGTCTACCCAAATTATTACGATGCTGAAGAGCGGTATAGTATCTAGACAGAGCTACATGACCAGCCGTATAGTCCTCAATTGGAACAAACGTACTATCAGAAGAAAGACCTGAAGCAGATAGACTTCGCTGATATAGAGAATCTAAACGAGCTTGCTCTGCCTCACTCACAACTGCTCCGGCATGCCCTCTGCCCTCGTTCTTAGCACTTATCTTATTTGATAGTTTTACCTCTGCAGAACCATCTCTATAAGTTGTTAAGTTTTGGTCTAGCAACCTTTCAGGGTCTTGCTCAAGGCTATCCCCAGTATCAGTTCGTAAATCAGATAGAATATCAATAGGTTTTATTTCCCACCCACCTATTCTTTCTGGTAAGTAATACATGCCAACCAATACTAGTAATGTGCATACCAATAAGGCCCACATACGCAATATATTATTGCTTTCTTTCATCTTATGCTTTTATTAAATGCATTTCACAAGCGGCACAATCAAAGACTAAACGGATTTTATTATCACCTTGTATCAAATACAAAGGTTCCGCATAAGGCATAGTTCCCTTATTCTCCCTAGTACAATACCCTAGCTCATGCTTGATACAATGCTTTGTACACATTAAAAGAGCCGAATTATCTTCTTGTAGCTCATAAGCTAGACTAGGTTCAACATACCCCATAGCTTGATAATGTGCCCTTGCCAATTTATTTGATATATTAGCACGATAATCAGCTACAAACTTTCTCCGTTTAGGCAAAATCGACCTATCTAATGTTTTCATCTTGGGCGTCAATATACTCCTATCAGGTTTGGCTTCAGATACACATCTATCAATTAGAGCACTTACTGCATCTCGCCTTAATTGTCCCAAAATAGAAAGTGGTATAAAGTATTCTATGCCACCATCTGAAAGCTGAACATCTAAAGCTTCAAATGGAGTATCTCCCATCTTACTTAGTTCAGATAATAAACGCTCTCTATCAAAACGTTTTGCAGGCTCTAAGATTATATCTAAAACTTGATTTACTTGAATATCGGGAAAGTCTAGGCGAGTAAGAGATAACTTCAAAGAAGATGACTCTATTTCCAGATGAATAGCTATAGGAAGTTTGCGTTGCGCTGTCTTCCCAGACAGAGTTCGCTCCCACGCTTGGTCATAATTTCGGAAAATCTTTGAACCTTGTGGGATTAGCAACGGACGAGCAGGAATAACTTGACCGTCCCCTAAACTCTTGTTGATGTTAATTCCTCCTGAGTTTCCTTCCGGAGTGATGAATAACAATCCATCTCCATTAGATAGCTCTAGAGATGTTTTAATATTCCAACTCTTGGGATTGCTCTTCCCGAGTAAACCAAGATATTCCCCTTGACTTTTAGGAGAGTGCACATTCACAACGTGAGCCTTTGGCTTCTCTGGCGTAGGCAAGTGAAATTGATAATCAGTAAAGCCTCTATTAAAACTTTTACTCGGGTTAGGACTAAAACTTATAGTTGTTGTACCACAAGAAGCCCTTTCATATTTATCAGGATACTTACTTATGACTTCGTCTATACATTGACGGTAAAATGCTGTTATGTTCTTAACGTAACTTACACTTTTTAGTCTACCCTCGATTTTGAAAGAAGAGGCTCCAGCTTCGAGTAACTCCTCAATCAAGCTACTCCTATTTAAGTCTTTAGGAGATAGTAAATGCTCCTGCTCTCTAATTAGTTTACCTCTACTATCTCTCAAATCATAGGACATACGACACTGCTGAGAGCATTCACCCCTATTAGCTGAACGCTTTGTAAAGGCTTGAGAGATATAGCAACGCCCGCTGTAACTAACACAAAGAGCTCCATGTATAAAGACTTCTAGGGGCTTAGTTGTCACAGCCTTTATTTGACGTATTTGTTCCACATTAAGCTCTCTTGCTAGAACAATTTGCTCAAAACCTAGAGCTTCTAACAGCTGTGCATCTTCTGGATTAACCGTATCACACTGAGTAGAACTATGTAATGGGATCGGAGGTAAATCCATCATCGTGATGCCCATATCCTGGATAATGATAGCATCTGCTCCAGCATGGTAAATATCCCAAATAAGAGATTGTACCTCCTCTAATTCGTCATCATAGATAATCGTATTCAATGTCACATAAACACGCACATTATAAAAATGAGCCTCACGACAAAGGATTGATAAATCTTCAAGGCTTACTCCAGCAGCTGCTCTTGCTCCGAAACGGGGCGCACCTATGTATATAGCATCGGCTCCGTGCAGCAAAGCCGCACGAGCCGTTTCAATATCTTTAGCAGGAGCAAGAAGCTCTATTTTTCTTTTCTGTATCAAGTAAAATGATTAAAGTTTAGTGCCATAAGCGAGGTCGCCTGCGTCACCAAGACCTGGCACGATATATGCCATCTCATTAAGAGTTGGGTCTATAGCCGCCACCCAAAGATGGATATTGCTTTCAGGGAATTGCTTCTGCAGATAATCAACAGCTTCTTGACTAGCAATAATTGAGACTAAATGGATTTCTTTAGGTGTTCCTTTCGTTAGAAGTGCTCGATAAGCTAGTTCCATAGAACTACCTGTAGCCAACATTGGGTCTACCAAAATCAGAGTCTTATCATCTAGGCTAGGAGAAGCTATGTATTCGATGAAAATATCAAAGTTTAAGCGGTCTTTATGTTTACGATAAGCTGAAACAAAAGCATTTTCAGCTCCATCAAAATAGTTTAGAAAACCTTGATGGAAAGAAAGACCTGCACGCAAAATTGTACCTAAAACAATTTTATCACTGATATGAGCGCACTCTGCTACTCCTAATGGAGTTTGAACCGAATGCATTTCATACGATAAGTCTTTGCTGATTTCATAAGCCATCACTTCACCTACACGCTCAATATTGCGACGAAAGCGAAGGGCATCTTTCTGAATGTTAACATCTCTCATTTCGCTAACAAAACGACTTAGCAAAGAGTGATTGTTAATTAAATGTCTAATATCCATGATTGTTAAGTATTATTTTATTGCTTAGGTAATTCTAATTTCAGCGGTACCCCATACCCGTGAATAAACACCAGCATCTGTACACTTGTAAGAAGGTCCAAAGATGTAGGGTCTATATTATCAAGAGGTTCCTCTCCTTCAGGAACTAACTGTATGATACCATTCAAAAAAATGATACCTTCTTGTTCCTCTGTAAATGTAGTAAGACTTACGATTCTTCCCTCCTCTACCTCCAATAGAGGATACATAGTAATCGACGAACCTAACTTGAGATAGTGGGCTGCATACCTTTGTCTCATACCACTGCTTACATCTCTATAACTTCTTGAGTATCTGCTGTGGTTGGCGCAGGAATGCTATCAGTACTACTTTGAGATGAAGGAACACCGTTAGATTCATCTACAGATGGATAGCGACGTAACCTTAAACTATCCAAGAAGATAAACCTCTTTCCTTTCAGCCCAAAATCAACTATCCCCTGCAAGTATCCCTGTACTCTAACGACAGACAAGCCTGCTTTAGTCTTTAGTTTTACGCTATAAACTCCAGACTTCTTGATTAAAAGAGAACGTTGAGATATAGTAGAATCACTTTGACTCAGTTGCAAGTAAAGCGTAAGCGGAGATTTCTTACCATCAGATAACGACAAGCCTAACACTCGAGTAGATAACTCTAACTCAGCTCCAGTGTAGGCTGGCGAAGGTGATATTGAGAACGTTTGATTAACTAAATCTCCTTGTCCTGCGTTAATCGTCCCTAGCGATAATAAATTAACAGAGTCTAGATTGTAGTTTCTACGTTTATTAGCTAATTCCTCAATACGGAAAATACTATCTTGCTTAAGCTGCAGTCTATCAGCTTCTTTATTTAGACTATCGCTCGTCAAACGGTAAAAGTCGTAATAAAGAGGCATGTTATTCTTTGCATACCAAGCCATAGTACTATCCCAATCAGTAAGAGTATAGCCTTCCTTCTCTAGAAACTGCTTGTATGCAGTAGTCCTTACGCTATCTGGCGCATTCCTATCTTGCAAAGCAGCCGCCAAAAGAGCGTATCTAGGAAGTAACTGACGGACTTTATCTGCGGGAATACGTTTCCATCCACTACCAGAGCATGCACACAACAAGCTGGCAGAAGCAAAAGCACATATCCGTTTTAGAAATCCGTAAGTAAGACTTTTCCCAACCATTTATATCTTTAAGCTAACTTATTTTTATCCTTACTAAGCCCTTCTAGTGCTTGAGAAAACAAACGAGGATAACAAACAAGCAATAGAAAGACTCCCACAGAAATACACGCATCAGCGAAGTTAAAAATTGGACCAAAGAATATGAAAGGCTCACCTGCCCAGAAAGGCATCCAATTAGGATAGGTCGTTTGCACTAGAGGAACACTAATCATATCAACAACCTTACCATGTAACAACTCGCCGTAGCCACTTCCCCAAGGAACAAACTGAGCAACTTGTCCTATACTAGAAGAGAATATCTTACCGTAGAAGATACAGTCAATGACATTTCCAAAGCCTCCTGCAATAATCATAGCCAGACAAACAAGGAAACCTACAGGATAAGTACCACGCTTAACCATACGAGCAAGATAAAATGAACCTACTGTCATAGCGACAATACGAAAAAGGGTTAGAAAGAGTTTACTACCGAGCGTAATACCATAAGCCATACCCTCGTTTTCGATGAAGTAAATCCTAAACCAAGAAAAGAGTTCAATCTTCTCCCCCTCAATCATTGAGGTCTTTACCCATATTTTACTCGCTTGGTCAATAACCAATAGGAGCATGATAAGCAGGAGTAGTATCCACCCCTGCTTATTCTTTGAATTACTTTTTCTCTCCAAGTTTAGCTTCAATACATTGAGTCGTATGAGGAACAGCTCTTAATCGTTCCTTTGGAATCAAATTACCTGTTACTCGACAAATACCATAAGTCTTATTCTCAACACGCACTAGAGCCGCCTGCAAACCTTGAATAAACTTAAGCAGACGTTCTGCCATTCGTCCATTCTCTCCTCGGCTAAGATTAGCTGCACTTTCTTGGAGCGTCTTAAATGTTGGCGACGTATCTCCAATATCATTACCTGCCGAAACAGCATTATCTCGTAATGCCTCATAATCTCGAGTTGCTTGTTCGAGCTTTTGAAGAATTAACTCCTTAAACTCCTGTAGCTCTTCATCACTATAAGCTACCTTTACTTTTGCATCCATCGCAGTTTAATTATGATTGTAATATGTTTTTAAGCCGTCTAAAATCTATGCTTTGCGAAGTACAACATTAAGCTCAAAGCCATCCATATCTAAAGCGACACTTTCAGAAAGCTTTTCTACTTCTTCAAAAGTCGTTGCCTGTACTTCACTAGCAATCCTTGCTGCATACTGAGCATAAACACCAGCCATATCTGGATGACGTTCAATCTGAACGCTAATCTTATCACTGAGCTCTAAGCCTGATGATTTACGAAGATTCTGCAGCCTGTTGACAAGCTCTCGGCTAAGACCTTCTAAACGAAGTTCCTCCGTTACGGTAACATCTAGAGCTACAGTAAAACGACCATCATTAGCAACAAGCCAGCCTGGAATGTCTTCACTGATAATATCAACATCTGCACGCTCTAGAACAACCTGCTGACCTTCTATAATCAATTCAAGCGTACCTTCTCTATCCAATTTATTGATAAGCTCCTGCTCCAATGTTTGCAAGTACTGAGCGATAGCCTTCATGATTTTTCCATATCTTGGACCAAGACGTTTAAAATCGGGCTTTATGCGCTTAACAAGAATACCATCTCCATCGTGAACAAATCGTAGTTCCTTAACATTCACTTCGCTAAGGATTAACTCACGAACAGGCTCAATGACTGACTTATCTGCTTCTGATAAAATCGGAATCATAATTGTCTGCAATGGCTGACGTACCTTGAGATTCTCTCTTCTGCGAAGAGCCAAAATCATCGAACAGATACTTTGAGCTACAGACATACTTTCTTCTAGCTTACTATTCACCTCACCCTCATTATATTCTGGGAATAAAGCCAAGTGAACAGAACTATTTGACTTTGTCAAGTCTCTATATAATCTATCAGCGTAGAATGGTGCGATAGGAGCCATAAGTTGTGCCACCGTTACAAGGCAACGATACAAAGTCTGATATGCCGAAAGCTTATCAGCATCCATCTCTCCTGCCCAGAAACGACGGCGACACAAGCGCACATACCAGTTACTTAATTGTTCGCTTACAAACTCACTAATAGCACGAGCTGCACGTGTTGGTTCATAAGCCTCTAACTGTAAATCAACCTCCTTAATAAGCGTATTCAAACTAGAGAGAATCCAACGGTCAATCTCTGGTCTTTCAGCAAATGGTACTTCAGAAAGAGAAGCATCAAAATTATCATAATTCGCATAAAGGGCGAAGAATTGATAAGTATTATATAGAGTCGCAAAGAACTTACGACGTACTTCCTCTACCCCCTCAACATCGAACTTTAGGTTATCCCATGGAGATGAGTTACTAATCATGTACCAACGAAGAGCATCAGAGCCATACTTTTTGATTGCCTCAAAAGGATCAACCGCATTGCCCAAACGCTTGCTCATCTTATTGCCATTCTTATCTAGAACAAGACCATTAGAGATGACAGCCTTGAAACTAACATCATCTGAAATCATCGTTGCTATAGCATGCAATGTGAAGAACCAACCTCTTGTTTGGTCTACCCCCTCAGCGATAAAGTTTGCAGGGAAAGCAGAACCATTCTCTATTAGCTCCTTATTCTCAAATGGATAATGTAATTGAGCATAAGGCATAGCCCCACTATCAAACCAAACATCTATTAGGTCAGTCTCTCTATACATAGGCTTACCCTTAGATGAAACTAGTACAATATCATCTACATAGGGACGATGCAAATCAATCTTGCTATAATTATCCTCTGTATAAACTCCTACTTGAAAATCCTTAAATGGATTCTCTGTCATAAGACCACACTGTATAGCTTCCTCAATCTTGCTGTATAATTCCTCGACACTGCCGATACAAATCTCTTCAGAACCATCTTCTGTGCGCCAAATAGGTAGAGGTGTTCCCCAATAACGGCTACGAGATAAGTTCCAATCTTGAAGATTTTCCAACCACTTTCCGAAACGACCTGTACCTGTTGATTCTGGCTTCCAATTGATAGTCTTATTCAAAGCAATCATACGTTCTCTACATCCTGTAGTACGAATGAACCAACTATCAAGTGGATAATAAAGCACTGGTTTATCTGTACGCCAGCAATGAGGATAACTGTGTACATGTTTTTCTATACGGAAAGCCTGTCCTCTACCCTTTAGCGATAGAGCTATTTGAACATCTAGAGTTTCATCTTGCTCTGTCTTAGTACTATCATAAGCATTCTTGACATAAGCACCTGCATAGGGTTTATACAGTTCTAGATTTACATAATCAGCAACAAACTTTTCATCAAGTTCTTCAATAGGGTAAAGACGACCTTGCAAGTCTACTAATGGACGCTCAACGCCATCTTTATCTATGACCATAAGCCCTACAATGCCATGAGCTTTAGCTACTTTATTGTCATCAGCACCAAAGGTCGGAGCAATGTGTACGATACCAGTACCATCTTCTGTAGTTACAAAATCTCCTGAAATCACACTAAAAGCTTTACCCATTGGCTTAACCCATGGGAAGAGTTGCTCATACTCCATACCGACAAGGTCAGTCCCCTTCCACTCAGCTATTACTTGGAATGGAAGAGCTTTTTGTCCTTGCTCATAAGCAGCAAGAGCCTCAGCTCCTTCATGCTCCAACGAGAATAAAGAAGCCAACAAAGGACGAGCTAAAATAGCGGTAATAGGGAGAGCATTATATGGATTAAATGTACGTACAGCGACATAATCGATATTCGGACCAACGCAGAGGGCTGTATTACTTGGAAGCGTCCAAGGTGTAGTAGTCCAGGCTAGGAAATAAACTTCACCATGTCCCAGCAATTGCTCTGAAGGGTTCTTGACCTTAAACTGAGCTATACAAGTAGTATCTTTTACATCTCGATAACAACCAGGCTGATTTAGTTCATGAGTACTAAGACCAGTACCAGCAGCTGGTGAATAAGGTTGAATAGTATAGCCCTTATATAATAGACCCTTCTTATAAATCTGCTTAAGTAGATACCATAGAGTCTCTATGTAGCGATTGTCATAAGTAATATATGGATGCTTCATATCCACCCAATATCCCATCTGCTTTGTTAGACTTTCCCACTCAGCAGTAAACTTCATTACATCACGGCGACAAGCGGCATTATAGTCCTCAACACTGATTGTTTTCCCGATATTCTCCTTGGTAATACCTAATGTCTTTTCCACACCAAGCTCTACAGGCAAACCGTGAGTATCCCAACCAGCCTTACGATTAATAAGGAATCCCTTCATCGTTTTATAACGACAGAAAATATCCTTAATACTACGTGCCATAACATGATGAATACCCGGCATACCATTTGCAGAAGGAGGTCCTTCATAAAAAACAAATGAGGGTGCGCCTTCTCTCACACGAAGGCTTTCTTGGAAGAGTGCTTCTTCCTCCCATTTACCGAGCATTGACTGATTGACCTCCGAAAGGTTTAATTGGTTATATTCGGGAAACTTACTCATATTATATACTTATTTTCTACTATTCTAAAAATTAGACGTCCACAAAGATACACTTTTCAATGCAATATTCTAGGGTTGAATAGAAGTCAAAATACCGCTCAAGCCTCCAACTAGAAGATAGAGCCTATGAATACAAATAGAGTCATCTACCTTTGACACTAAAGACAGATGACTCTATAATTAAAGCTGCAAGACTTCACTAAAAGACGAAACCGAAACGAAGACCTCCTCGCATACTTGTTCCTAGTGTTGTAGCTTCTGGGCTATCCGTACTATGACGAAATCCTAGTCCACCCTCAACACCAACATACACCTTTGGCGCTATATAATAATCTGCTCCAATAAGTCCTGTAAATCCATACATTTGAGCATCTGCAGTCTTTCTGCTCGTATCACCAAGCTTTACAGACTTCCCAACGTGAGCAAAATTAAGCTCTGCTCCAATATAAGGAGACAAGCGCTTAGTTCCCTTAAAATGCTTTTCGATTCCAGCATCAACAGCTAGAGCACTCATCTTATTTGTTTGAACATCCTGCTCAACACTCGCAAAAGCAAGCCCTAAACCTCCTCTTAACGCAAGTCCATCATTGAGGAAGTAGCGACCTTTTATAGTACCAAGAGTACCATTTGACAAATCATTAGATTGTAAGCTAAACAAAGGGTCACTGCCCTTGAGAGATAGTGCACACTCTACCGCTACATCTCCCTTACGAGGCTTAATTACCACTGTCTTTGCTTGGCAACATCCACCACCTCTCTGGTCGTGAGCTTGAGCTGATAGCGCAACACTAACGAGTGCTAGTACTAATAAAACATTCTTCTTCATGCTTATTTTAAGTTTAATACAACATATTATCAATCCTTCTGATAATATTTCGTGCAAATATAACATTTATCACACAAAACAAACACCCTCAGATTTCACCGTCCAGTGCAACAGCAGAATAAAATTACATCCGCACAAACATTTTAACAAGTACACGCACATAAGTTCAGCACTCGGCGAAGTCTGTACAAACTTCACGTGTAGTCTGCACAAACTTCAGCCGTAGTTTGTACAGACTTCAGCTGAAGTTTGCAGATTATTCCCCGCAACAAACATTAAACATTCAAATACAACAACTTAAAAACACAAAAGAGGGGCATCTTTTCTACTTTATTTTAAATTTCATTTAGTCTCTTCTAGAATCTACATCAATGAAGCTCCTTCCACTTACACCTTGGAGCAGGAGTTGCACTAGTTCTTCTTCCTATCCATCTAGCTAAACTCTATTTAATCAGTACATTTCTATTTCTTGACTATCTAAATAAATCTTATATCTTTGCAAGCAAATATTACTTTATAAACTAAACTAATATGTACTGGACACTAGAACTAGCCTCAAAGTTGGAAGATGCCCCATGGCCAGCAACACGAGATGAACTCATTGACTACGCAGCTCGTTCCGGAGCACCTCTTGAAGTGATTGAAAACCTACAAGAGATAGAAGATGAAGGCGAATTGTACGAATCTATTGAGGACATTTGGCCTGACTATCCGAGTAAGGAGGACTTCTTCTTTGATGAAGAAGAGTACTAGAAACTCTGCATAACAAAATATCTCCAAGGGGCTGTCGTAAATTTCTTTTGCGTCAGCCCCTGTAGAAGCTTAAGAGCTAATCAACCTAAAAAAATTAGCTCAATGGATTTATAAATCTAGGTTTCTAAACTCAAGGTCTCACGTTTAAGTATTTCCTCTCATAGTATTTGGGAATTAAGTCAGAACAGAGGTCTCCCCCCAATACTCTAACACAATAACCATAGTTATAAATGAATATATTACAGCTCCTAGCTTCATTATCCATACTCGTATTTATTCACGAATTAGGACACTTCTTCTTTGCTAGAGTCTTTGGAACTCGCGTAGAAAAGTTCTACCTATTTTTTAATCCTTGGTTCTCGCTCTTCAAGTGGAAAGATAAGCATACTGGAACAACGTATGGATTAGGATGGTTGCCTTTAGGTGGATACTGCCAAATCGCAGGTATGGTAGATGAATCCATGGATACGGAGCAACTCAAGTCTGAGCCTAAACCTGATGAGTTTCGTAGCAAGAAGTCCTACCAAAGGCTTCTTATCATGGCTGGAGGTATCATCTTTAACCTAATCCTAGCCATCGTACTTTATACGGGAGTAGCCTTAACTTGGGGAGATGAGCGTATAGATACAACAGACATTCATACAGGATGGACATTTAGTTCTGCAGCCAAATCTGTCGGATTTACTGATAACGATATTATTCTCGCTATAGATGGAAAGCGCAACCTCAATGCGCTTAACCCTCACCTTGTAGAAGAGATAATTAATGCAGATAAAGTAACTGTACTCAGAAATGGTCAAGAGGTAAGCATTTCAATTCCTAAGGATATGATGCAGCGCACCCTTGCAGGGGGTAAAGGGTTCTGTAACATTAACCTTCCATTTATTGTAGAAGAAGCCGACAATAAGGCTCTTATCAATGCAAACATACGTCCAGGAGACCAATTAATCCAAATAGATTCAGTTTCCACAAAAAACGTACAAGAAGCCATCGAAACGCTCTCTCAGTATAAGGGGAAAACAGTTTCTCTTCAGTTTCAGAGGGCCGATTCTATAATCGCAACAACAATACAGATTGATGCTTCAGGTAAGATTGGTGTTCGTCTACGCTCTCCTTATACAGTATTCCCTACAAGTCGCATTCAATACGGATTTATCGAGTCATTCCCAGCAGGGTTCAATAAGTTTATTGAGACTATTACCAACTATGTAGGTAATCTAAAGCATATCTTCACAAAAGAAGGAGCTAAAAGCTTAGGTGGACTTGGTTCTATGGCTCAACTCTTCCCTAATACCTTTAGCTGGGAGAGCTTTTGGAGTATCTCAGCGTTCTTCTCTGTAATTCTTGCAGTAATGAACCTACTACCTATTCCGGCTCTAGATGGAGGGCATATTTTATTTATTCTCATTGAAATGCTTACAGGCAAGAAGCCTAACGACAAGGTAATGGGATATATCCAAATGAGCGGTATGATTTTCCTACTACTCTTGATGCTATATGCTAATGGTAATGACATTTATAGATTCCTTATTAAGTAATGAATAAGACTGCGACCATAAATAACGAACAAGTTTACCATGTACCTGTAATGCTTAAGGAGTGCCTTGAAGGCATGCAATTATCTTCTGATGGTTGCTACATAGATGTTACAATGGGTGGTGGCGGTCATTCCAAGGAAATACTTAAACAGCTCAAGGGCGGAAGACTATATTCCTTTGACCAAGATGCTGATGCGGTTAATAACATTGAGCCTCAAAAGGGATTTACATTTATAGCCTCCAACTTTCGCCATATTGCCCGATTCATGGATTACTACAGAGAATTAGGGCAAGTTGATGCTGTACTAGCTGACCTAGGAGTCTCTTCTCATCACTTTGATACACCTGAGCGAGGCTTTAGCTTTCGTAGTGAATCAGCTGCTCTTGATATGCGTATGAATACTCGTAAGGGCAAAAGCGCTGCTGATATTATAGCAGAGTATGATGAAGAACATCTAGCCAAGATATTCTACGAATATGGTGAGCTTAGACAAAGTAGACAACTAGCAAAGCGTATTGTACAAGCTAGAGAGCTTAGCCCCATACAAACTATTGGAGATTTACTTAAAGTAGTCAAGCCTTGTATCAATCCCAAGGAAGAGAAAAAACAGCTTGGCATGCTTTTTCAAGCTATTCGTATAGAAGTTAATGATGAACTATCTGTACTTACAGAAATGCTCGAAGGTTGCAAAAAGGTACTTAAACCTCATGGTCGCCTAGTTGTTATGACTTATCACTCTCTTGAAGACCGCATTGTAAAGAACTTCTTCAAAGCAAGTTCTAAAGAAGACAAAAACAGTGCTATATACGGAGTATCCCCTAGCCCATGGAAACTTATTACTCGCAAGCCAATAGTCCCATCTAAGGAAGAATTAAACGTAAACCCTCGCTCCCGTTCAGCTAAACTTAGAATTGCCGAATGGGTAGGAGATAATTAAGAGAAGACTAAGATGAATAACCTTGACGAAAATAGGGAATACGACGCTAATCTTAATGAACTATTGAGGCGTTCCGCTCAACAGAAAGTCGAAGAAAGTGAAGAGTACGAAGATAGCTATGATGAAGATTATTCATCATCTTCAATAGAAAACGAAGACGATGACTCTGAACCCTCACAAAATAGCTCCGATATTTCTGAAGAAGAATCTGAGCATGATTTCATCGGAGAAGAGCAGTCCAAGAGTACAGCTCAAAGTATTGGGCTATCGAAAGAAGAGACTCAAGAAATGGTGGAGGCTTGGGAAACTTTCCTTCAGCACTATACCCATGAAAGGCTCTTTTTCTGTGCTTTTTGCATTCTATTGATACTAGGATTAAGTAGTTGGAATACATTTTACGAAGAAGAAATTCATAACCTCAACACTACTGAAAAAAAATTAGATGACTTAAGAAATAGGTCTCTGATTACTACAGCCGAACTTGTAAGTTTAGAACGAATTAACAATATCGAGCAAAACATACAAAGTTATGGACTTAATTTAGAGCATTCTTCTCACCCACCCTATAAGCTCATAGACAAGAATACTCACTAAAACTCAAGTTATTCCTTTCTCTTTTGTACATACTCGCAGATAATGATTAAGCAAATACTAGCACAACTAGTACACATTATTGGGATGATACTACGTGCTATCTTTAAATTTCTTGGAAAGATTCTCTCTTTTTTATCTGATGGACTACTTAAATTGGTCCCTAATAGCAATACTCGATACAGATATATAGGAGGAAGCCTTGCAGTAATACTAGGTTTGCTCATTTTTATAATCCTTAAGTTTATTCAGAGTGAAGATGCTAAGAGATGGAGAGAAATTGGGCAGACCATACATCGTCCTAGCGAAGTAGTATTTGCCCCATTAAGAGGTTCAATATATGCCTCTGATGGTCGACCAATATCAATTACATCAAATGAATATAGATTATTCATTGACTTTCAAGCTGGCAACTTAGAGCTACTTCACCGAGCACCTAAAGACTCAACTGAAGCAATAAAAAAGCAAGTTATCAGCGAATGCTTCTCTGCAGATTTAGATAGTCTAGCAGAATTGCTTTATCAAAGCTTTAAAGAGCGAGATATAGTCATTGACCGACAAAAGATGAGGGAACAATGGCGCCAAAACTTCCTTAAGAAGAGCAGATATGCTCCAATTATAAATAGAGATTTAACCTATCTTCAATATAGCTGGCTCAAGCAACAAACGCCATTCAAATCACGAAAGATAAAAATTGGCAGTAAATCCGAACATATCGGAAGTCTTTTGGGACAAGCTATCACGACTGTAGAGAGAAGTAAGCGCATGAATCCTTTTGGCTCATTGGCTTTGCGAACGATAGGGTCTGTATATGGCGAAAAAGAAGATGCATTAACAAAGGGGAAACAAGGTATTGAGCTTAGCTTTGACTCTGTTCTTAAAGGAGAAGCGGGTAAGGGTCTTAAGATTTATGCTCTCAATCGTCAAGCTAATAAAACGCTTAAACCTGCTGTAGATGGTTATGATGTGTATACGACACTCAACATGAATCTACAAAGTCAACTTGAACGAATTATGAGAGCTCGTCTAGAGTATTTCAAAGCCTCTAGTGGGACAGCTATTCTCCTTGACGTTCCTACGGGAAAAGTACTTGCCCTGACTAATTTAATGCGTAGTTCAAGTGGCAATTATGTAGAAGGTCGCAATGATGCAGTAAGCGACCTTAGCGAACCTGGGTCAACGTTCAAAGTGGCGTCTATGCTCGTTGCTCTTAATAACAAAATGGTACGTCCAACTGATACTATTGATGTTGGCAACGGGCTTTGGATGGTTGGCGGTAAGAATGTACGAGACCACAACGCCCACCATGGAGGGTATGGCAAGATATCAGTCTCTCAGGTCATTGAAAACTCTAGTAATGTTGGTATCGCTAAAATCATACAACGCAATTTCGCTGATAATCCTAGTAACTATGTTAAGCAAGTACGAGATTTAGCCTTTGGATATGACTTAAGAGTAGAAATACCGGGGTCAGCTAAACCTATTATCCGTATGCCTCAAAAGGATACTTGGTACAAGACCACACTTGCTTGGATGAGCTTTGGTTATGAAACTCAAATTCCACCTATGTATACAGCAGCATTCTTCAATGCCATCGCCAACGGGGGGAAATTGATGAAACCTTATCTCGTAGAAGAGGTACGCAATAATGAGAACCAAACGATATACAAGTACGAACCTAAGGTTGTTAAGGAACAAATAGGTAATCCCACTAGCATTCGTCAAATACAAGATATGCTCAGACGTGTCGTTACCCATGGCACAGGTAAAAAAAGTATCAATAGTCGTATTGTAGAAATTAGTGGTAAGAGCGGTACAGCACAAATAGCAAAAGGAGGCTCCTATAAAGCTAATGGACTTAGTCACCAAGTATCATTCTGTGGTTACTTTCCTAGTTCTGCTCCTCGCTATACGTTGATGGTCGTTATCAGAGAACCATCGAAAGAATTTGCTGCAGGAGGTGGTTCAATGGCAGGTCCTGTAGTCAAGGACTTAGCTGAAGCTATTACTTCAATGGAAACGCCAAGTAGTTTAGATAGCCTAATCAAGGAAACTCCGAAAAGTAAAGGTATCCATGTCTCTATTGGCAGAAAGAACTCTCTCATGCAACTGATGCACGCTACTCAGACAGCCTACAAACCTGATGCTCGTATCATGCAAGAATCTTTTATCCAAATTGATAGTACAGGTAAAGAAACTAAGATTTCTCCTTATGCACGTGGCATCGTTCCCAATCTTGTAGGTATGAGTGCCCAAGACGCAACGTATCTCCTTTTACAAGCAGGTTATCGTACTGAGCTCTCAGGATATGGATACGTCCACAATCAAACTCCTAGCGCAGGGAGCAAACACCCTCTTGGCTCTAAAGTTATTTTAAATCTAGGCTTCTAAAATAAGCATATTAGATTATCACTAAATCAGAATTATTTCATAGATGAGTTCTCTCTTCAAAACTCTTGGTCTATGCTCTGCAGGTTTGTTCCTTTGGACAAACCTGCAAGCGCAAGTAAGATACCCCAAAGTACTCTTTAAAAATGTTAATCAAAAGGCTATGACCCATTGGGTTGATAGCGTTTTCAAAACACTGACAACTGAAGAACAATTAGCTCAACTCATAATGCCTATTGTGTATCCTAGCAAGGATGCGCAAGCCATCAAAAAAGAAGAGCAAAGATTCAGCAAGTTCAAATGGGGAGGAATACTTTATCAAAAAGGACTAATGGCTCACCAGCTCATCATGAACAAACGCCTGCAACAAACAAATTCTATTCCGTTGCTAATTGCTTTAGATGGAGAGTGGGGCTTATATATGCGTTTAAAAGATGCACCCCGTTTCCCTCGAAATCTTGGATTAGGCCTTGCTGGTGATGCTCAAATACTCTACGAATATGGGCGTGAAATAGCTAGAGAATGCAGACTAATGGGTATTCACGTGAATTTTGCTCCAACGGTTGATGTTAATATCAACCCATTAAATCCAGTCATTGGCAGTAGAAGCTTTGGCTCTACACCTAGCGTCGTATCTCAGCTATCAGAAGCCTACGCACTTGGACTAGAAGACGGAGGAATCCTTTCTGTAGCCAAACACTTTCCCGGTCATGGAGATACTAGTGAAGATTCTCACAAAACACTACCCATAGTTCAAGCGACACGTAAACGACTTGAATTTGTAGAGCTAGCTCCCTTCAAGCATTACATCAATTCAGGCCTTGGAGGTATTATGACGGCTCATCTTAGAGTTCCAGCTTTAGAGAACCGTTCAATACCCTCCTCTCTAAGTCCAAATGTCTGCACAGACTTACTTAAAAAGAACTTAGGCTTTCAAGGGCTAATATTTACTGATGGTCTAGAAATGGAAGGAGTTCAAACTCAATCCTTAGGAGATATTGGCGTGGCTGCTCTACTTGCCGGTAATGATATTCTACTAGGACCAGCATCACCAGAAGCACAACTCAACAATCTTGTTTTAGCTTACTGGGATGGTCGTTTATCGGCTAAATTGATTGAAGAAAAAGTAAGGAAAGTCCTTGCGTACAAGTATAGGTTAATTCTTTCGGAACATCCTAGTACCGCAACAGCTGAAACGATTAACAAACTAATTTGGACACCTTCGGCTAAAAATCTTCAACAGAAACTATGGATGCATTCGTTGTATACGATACACAAGGCTCCTGAAGCACAGGCTCTATTGAATAGCAACAAAATACAACGCATTGCTGTACTTGATTATGGTAAGAGCGGCTTTGAAGTTACACAAACTCCAATAACAGGACGTAATGGACAGATAATCAATTTCCTTGATTTGCCTTCACTCCAACAGTCGTATAAAGATTACGACTTAATTGTCATCAATAGCTATACGACACAACGACTACCTGAGACTATTATGGCTATTGCAAATAAAAGACCTACAATCCTCAACCTTTATACGACTCCATTTAAGTTTAAGGGTGCCGATTGGATACGTTCTTTTCTTTTAGTTCAGCTAACTATGGAAGCGACGGCTGAAGCACGCCGAGCTACTCTTGGCAAACTTCTTGGAGGAACGATATTCAACGATGATTTCTCCCCCAATAGCACCACTGCGACATCTGGAGAACTTGACCCAACAGCAACTATGCACTCACACTAAATAGTGGCAATGTAAATACTTCCACACTTCGAAGAGTCTTCTCATTCAAAGAAAAACTTTCGTACTAAGGCGAATAAATACTTACGTGTGCGCGCACTAAAGTTCAGCACTCGGCGAAGTTTGTGCAGACTACGGCTGAAGTTTGTACAGACTACAGCTGAAGTTTGTACAGACTACAGCTGAAGTCTCCAGAAAGTACTACGTACTTACGAATTTAAGTACGCGTACTCACTAGAATAAGTACGTGTACTTACTGAAGTGTTTACGTGTACTTACTACAACGAGTACGATGTACTCATTTCGGTAAGTGCGCGCACTTACAAAAGCCATTTAACCAAAACACGGATTAGCCATGCAAGAATATACCCTAATGAACCATGGATAGGGTATGTTCTTACATATTACTGTCCGATAAAAGTTTTTCGATGAAAAATTCTCTTCTCATTTTATCGGACAGCCAATTTGACGACCAGTTAGCTCGTTGATTATAGACACTAGTTGAGCAAATACCGGTCATGGTGCATTTTCCGCTACTATAGGGCTATTCTGATAATAACAGGAGCTTTATTTTTTTATCGGACAGCCGAATTCATCATTACAGATGGTTTGTTACAACAGAGTAACTGATGAAAAATCGCTGATGAATGAATCTGATACGGTATTTTATTGACGGAGGGGGCTTGCTTTGTATTTTAAGACCCTTTATCCACGTAATTACTGGGCTAGCGAAGGGTGAAATGAGCCTGACGGAGTTTTATCGGACAGCAATAGTTCTTGCATGGCTATCTATAACGTGAGACCATTGCATAATACGGCACTCGCTGCGTTGTTTTCGACATTCAGGCTTGGTCATTTACATGAGTAAACTCCCTGCGCCTTCAGTCTCAATGCCTTGCGATTACCGCATTCTGCAAAGCTCCACAAAAGGACATGTTTTATTTGTCCTTTTTGAGACCGTTGCACGGTCTCAAAGTATATTGATTGAGAAGACGTAGAGGAGCCCTGTAAGGGCGATACTCCTGCATAGCCCAGGGCACAAGCCCTGGGTTAATTATTGGAACACATTTATTGAGCCCCAAAGGGGCGGCACTTATGAGACGTAAGGCAAATGCTCACGTTGTAGTGCCGCTCCTACGGAGCTCTTAATTTTTTGTGCTCTCTGTTTACCCAGGGTTTCATTTCGGGCTTTGCCCTCATTCCACCCTGGGCTTTGCAGGGGTGTCGTGCCTACGGCACTCATAATGCGTCTGAATTTTGATGCGCTTGCCCTGCCTGTATCCTAACTTTTTCCTCGGACGATTATTTAGCGCACACTCAATATCTTTGATTTCTTTCGTCGTCAATTTGGCAAAAGAAGCGTGCTTAGGTAGGTATTGTCGTATTAAGGCATTAGCATGCTCAATATGAGGTTTATCAGTAGAACGATATGGACAGCACTCATTACAATGCTCTTGATGGTCTATCTCAAGAGTATTGCCAAATCCCCATGGTACTTATCGAACCTAGTCTCTTCGCTACGAATCAACACATTTACCAAGATAAATTTAATGCAGTGGCTTAATGAGCCTTTTACGCCTCCACCAGAGACCGAAAATCACCTCTTTTAGAACATAGGGGGATTCCCCTAATTCATGAAATCGCTAGTCACGGAGTTTATCCGCTCCATGACCACGAACTCATATACCCCAAGAAAAAACTTTTAGGACACTAATGCCCTTAAGCCTGAAATTCTTTGTTTAGGGCGAAATTCTTTGTTACGTCAAATATTCTTTGTATGTTCGCCGGAGATAAAAGTCATCTTGTATGAGAAGGATATTTTTCATCATAGGGCTACTTCCATTTCTCTTAACAAATGCCTCGGCGTTACAAGGGAATAGCTTCAAGCTGGACATTTGCATGTTTGGCTATGACGATTTATGCCATAAAGACTTTGCAGTAGTGTCAGACTCTCAGGTTATTGATTTGACCAGCACAGATACATTGACAAAAGAAAGCAAGTCGTTGCCAGAAGTGGTTGTTCAAGCAAAATGGCTGTATAGAAAAGATGGGAATGCTGTCATTAATGTTGCACAAATGACGCATACCAAAGATTTACAGACCAGCCAACTGTTACAGCGTCTCCCTGGCGTAACGAAGAAGAACGATGGCTATTTGCTGAATGGTAAACCTGCTGCAATCTATATAAATGGTGTGCGGCAGAACATTTCTGCAAGTTCTATGCAAGCATTCCTATCGAACCTGCCTGCAGAAGCATTGTCTACAATTGAGCTTGTAGGCCTCAACACAGGAACGTATTCTGCTACTACGGATGGTGTGATTCGCATCAATATGCGAGCGAACATGCCTTTGGGTTATTCTTTTCAGCCTTATGTTTTTAGTTCTTTCCTGCCTGAGGGAGTACGCAATGCCGGAGGTAACATTTTCTATATGACAAAGCTGAACCGAATATTGACTTACCACACCCTATCCTATGCTAACAATAGGATTCGTTTGCAACAGTCTGACAGTCTCTTATTGCATGGTGTGCGTTTGTTAAATAATGAACGAAGGCGAGATGGGCGTTCGCATGCACTGACTTACCAAGGCGCATTGAGCTACGAACTTAACCAACAGCGTAAGCTCCTACTCAATACTTTTGTATATAACGACTGGGGGCAGCCTGAAGCACAATGGCATTCTAATTCACGTTATGGGAGAGAGGTGAGCAGTGGGCGCAGTGATTTGTATAATTTGTCGTTGGCTTATCAGATACCTGCTGCACAGCGTGCTTTTCATGGTACTATTGCCTATGCTTTTTCCTATGGGAGCGAACATACTAATACTAGATTCTACAATGAGCAAGAACGGCTCTATGAAGATGTGCAGTCGAACATGGAGGGATGGATGCATACGCTCAATGCCGACATTTCTTCTTACGTTGGTGAGCAATGGCTGTTTACCTATGGACTGCAAATAGACCGTAATAGTGTGTGGAATAAGGTTGCATATGCTAATCAGCAGCTGCAATCTACCGCTGTGCCTTCCTTTACGGGGGCAGAACTTCTGCCTGCTTGCTACCTCCAAGCCCGATATCGCTATAATTCAGCCCTAGCCCTACGTGTGGGGCTTCGCCTAGAACACACTGCCTATCAGTATGCGTATAGCCATACTCCAACGCTAACTCATCGCTCCTACACTAATCTCTTTCCTACGGTACTACTCTATTACGACCGCCCAAACTATGGCTTAGTGCTAGGACTCACCTCACGCATTAGCCGTCCGAAGTACAGCTGGATGCTACCAGGTGTTCGTGTAGTGAACGATTTTCTCTCTTTTGAGGGGCATCCCGAGATTCAGCCCTCACAAATTTATGCACTAGTAGCACGGAATACGCTCTTTCAATATGCGCAGCTCAACCTCAGCTATGGCCAAGTTCACCATTTTGTAGGAAGCAGCTATCGGTCAGAGGGCAAGCGGCTGGTTGAATCGATGGATAATATAGCAAAGCGCAGTTTCTTTACTGCTAATGTTGTATTGCCTTTTGCCTTGATGCAAAAGAAGCTAACTGGACAGCTGCAAGCTAACGTGGATTATAGCCGTCTATCTGATTTCACGTCACAATATCAAGCACCCCACGGTCGTGCGCCTCGTTATTGGACACACTCTTATAGTGCTTCCTTAGAATATACCCCTAACAATCGCTTCTCTTGCTATCTGCAAGGTGAATTATCTCCCCAGCAGAATACATTGTTTTCGTCTTCCTCTATCCAATTCTCTGGAAGCATGGAACTCAATTATTCATTGCTCAAGGAGCGTAATCTCGTGCTCTCATTGAGTACTTACAATCTCTTCTCGCACCCCTATTCTAAGGTGCATTTCTTCCTTGACAATAGTTTTCATACAACGAACTACAGCACAGAGCCCTATATCCAAATCTCCATGAAACTCCGTCTCAACAAAGGGCAACACGTTGTTGATGAATACCGCTCTTATACCCCAGTATCGTCATCACGCCTGCAATAAAAAATGCAATCACAAAATCATAAGATACAACCATTTAACTTTAAACTCTGTATCGGGAGCTAACCTCTTGACTCCACGCATCGTCTTGCTATTGATGCAGATTTGCCGAGTCGGTTCATCCCATTGCAAGAGGGCAAAAATCCAGCACTGATAGGCTTCTTTGAAGAGCTTATGGGGAATAAGTTGCAGAGAGATAAATTAAAATGACTACATTTGGTAGTCTAGAATTATTTACTACCTTTGCACCCGCAAGAAGCAAAACGAGAGCTCCTTATAGGATTGCCGAAATAGCTCAGTTGGTAGAGCAATTCATTCGTAATGAATAGGTCGCCGGTTCGAGTCCGGCTTTCGGCTCAGATCAGATTGTTGTTAATGTGTGTTGTCTAAACCGTAGTATTTATAGAATACTACGGTTTAGTAATTTATATCACTAATATATTGAATGAATCACTGGATAGACTTTTCAAGTTTTCTCAATAGATATTTTCCGGGACGTAAGGTTCAGAAGATTACGCTTTCCTCAGGATTTACTTGTCCTACTCGAGACGGCTCTCGAGGCAGAGGGGGATGTACATACTGCAATGTTAAGAGTTTCAGTCCTGCCTTTGGGATAAGAGAAAAGAGCGTAAGCGAACAGCTTAAAGAAGGTATCGCATTCTTCTCTCGTAAGTATAGCAATATGGAATATTTAGCTTACTTTCAGAGTTATACCAACACCTATGGAGAAATTGATAGTTGCATGCAGAAGTATGAAGAAGCTCTATCTTATCCTGGGGTCGTTGGACTGATTATAGGGACTCGTCCAGACTGTATGCCTCAGGCATTATTAGAACGCCTCGCGAAGCTCAGCCGTGAATATTTCATTCTTATTGAATATGGCGTTGAGAGTACTATTGACAGTACACTTGAGCGCATTCAGCGAGGACATACCTATGCAGAAACGATAGATGCTATTGAGCGTACTCATCAGGCAGGGATACTCGTTGGCGCACATATCATACTTGGGCTACCAGGAGAAAAGCGAGAGGACTTGCTCCACCACGCAAAAGAGCTTAGCAAATTACCAATAACTACGCTTAAAATCCATCAGTTGCAAATCATCAAAGGGACTTTAATGGCTCAAGATTACATAGCTCACCCCGATGACTATCACTTATTTACGGAGGAAGAGTATATTGAGCTATGCCTTGATTTTATGAAGCACCTTAGAGAGGACATTGTCATAGAGAGATTCGTCTCACAATCACCTCCCGAGATGCTACTTGCTCCTCGTTGGGGCTGGAAGAATTACCAATTTACTCAACGTATCCGTAAAGCACTTGAGGAACGTCTCACCCAAGCATAATTATTGCAATATGATTATTTCTCTACTCAAAACTCTCAAACGAAGAATACTCAATTGGCGTGGCGATGGTGTACACTCCCCTTTTGCTTTTAATCTAATACGCAATGTAATTCGACAACCTCACCCTTACAATGCATATAGATTACTCTATTCTAATGATGAAGCAGAGCGCATCAATGCGGAAGTTGGCAGGAACAAACTCTGGACTAAACGTAAGTATCTAGAGCTTATTTTTAGAATTACTCATTATCATAAGGCTCAAGCATGCTATCTTGAAGGTGACCCTAGGAGCCTCGTATTAAAATATATTCAGGCAACGGGATACGGAGCAATGTGCTCGGATATCAAGCAAGCCGATACCATTATATTAGAACACGCTACCCCGAAAGATTTTACACTAAGCGAGCAACAAAAAGAAAACTTGTGGATTCTGATTAACACCAATAACCCACAAGTCAAACAATGGGCAGAACAGATGAAAGAAACTCTCAACCCTCCTATTGTTTTTGACATCGTAGGCATGGATATTTGGATTTGGCGAACAGTGACAACACCAGGTTATTACCCTGTTTACTATTAAATCTATACCTTTGCACTCTAAATACAAGTAAGAATAAGACATGGATAATACAAGAACAAATAAAGTTAATAGACTTCTGCAGAAAGAACTCAGTGAACTCTTTCGACTGCAGACATCAGCTCTGAAAGGGGTATTAGTTACAGTTACCAGCGTAAGCATTAGCCCTGATTTAGGTATTGCTCATGTACGCCTTTCTATTTTCCCTAATGATAAGGCTGATGAACTGCTGTCTGCTATTAAGCAAAATACAGTCGCTATACGTTACGACCTCGGTAAGCGTGTTAAGAGTCAACTTCGCAAACTGCCTGAGCTATATTTTCATATTGATGATTCTCTCAATTATCTTGAACGTATAGACGAACTATTGAAGAAATAATGTCTTTTGTCAGACTATTAGCGGTACGCTATCTCTTCAGTAAGACCAGCCTAAGCGCTACTCGTTGGATATCTATCATCTCTGCCGTTGCTATTGGTGTAGTAACGGCAGCTTTGGTATGTGTGCTATCCGTTTATAATGGTTACACTGCCATGATACTTTCCAGCGATAATGATAGCAGTACCGAGTACGTAATTCGTGAGGTCAGTCAAAAGAACTTTGATGCGACTCCTCTACTCAATCAGATTAAATCAAGTGAGCTATCAGACAAAGTTCATACGGGCTTAGTATTAAGCTCGCAGGGAGTTATTGAGATTGCAGGTGAACATATTCCACTACAGATACACGGTATCAATCAAGCATATTCGGAATTAGTTCCTCTTAAGAAACATATATACGATGGCTCCTATATAGAGTTTCATCATATTACTCATACACCCGATATTCTATTAGGCATAGGTTTACTACAGAAAAATTCACTCAACATCAATTTAACAGAAAACCCTAAACTTATTCTACCTCGAAGACAGGGCTTTATCAATCCGCTTGCCCCTGCATCTGCTTTTGAAGAGCGCTCGGTACGTATATCAGGTGTCCTCAAGCCTCTATCGGAGGATATTAACAAGAGTGCCTACATAGACATAGATGTTTTGCAAGATATGCTGAGCGTACCTCAAGGAGTCGTCTCTGCTATTGCTCTAAATCCAGATAGAAGTATTAGCCAAGCTACACTTAGACGCGCACTCTCCCCCATACTTGGAACAAAGTACAAACTTCTCAATAGAGAAGAGCAGTACCCCGAACGCACATTCTTGATTAAGAGTGAAAAGATTATGGTATACCTCATCATGACCTTTATACTCATCTTAGCGGCATTTAACCTCTCAAGTAGTCTTGTGATGTTAATTATCGAGAAAAGGAAGAATATAAATACACTCATATCTTTAGGAGCGCAATCCAATAAGATTAGATGGATATTTACTCTAACAGGTATATTGACCTCAACTATTGGCTCAATCATAGGTTTAAGCTTTGGACTTGCAATTTGTCTTTTGCAAGAACGCTTTGCTCTACTATACACGGGAGAAGGAGCAAGTCAATTGCCATTTCCTGTAGACGTTCAATTATCAGATTTAGGACTAATCCTGATTATAACACTTATTGTTTCAAGTATCTCAGCATTTCTCCCAAGCATCTTCTTAAGAGGTAGACTCAAGCATTCGTAATAGCCAGAAAGAATATAAGATACCCCATATAATAAAAGCTGTGCTTAAATGATTTAAGCACAGCTTTTGTTTTAGTATAAAATCTAAATACTAACCGTTAATCTCAGCTAGAATTTCTTCAATATCATCTTGGCAACTACCACAGATAGTTCCTGCTTCTGTTGCTTCTGATACTTCGTCAAAAGTTGTTAGACCTTTTTCTCTAATCGCTTCTTCAATCTGACCACGGGTAATACCCTGACAGTGACAGATTATTTCATCTGCGTTTCCCATTTTCTTATAAACTGTTTATGTGATTAAATCGTTATTACTTGCAAAAATACAGACTATATACCTCTGTAGCAAATATCTATTATATATATCTATTGTATTATTATATCCTAATCCGACCTTCTCATAAACCTACATATACACAACATCATAATAATCAACAACTTAAACGCAACATATCATAATTTTCTTTTAAGAACGCAACTTATTCACAACATATACCATAATCTGCATAAGGCTTTAAATGCTTATCTTTACAAGCTGAATAGTACTATTTTATACCATTCCTAGAAATAGATATCGCAAAATGAACTCAATATACGATTACAAGGCAATTACGATACAAGGGACAGAGCTCTCTATGGCTGACCTGAAGGGCAAAGTATTGCTGATTGTTAATACCGCTAGCAAATGTGGTCTAACACCTCAATTTAAAGCACTTGAAGACTTACATAAGAAATATGAAGGTCAAGGACTTGTTATTATAGGATTTCCTTGCGACCAGTTTGCTGGGCAAGAATTGAGTAATAACAATGACATCAATGCTTTCTGTACTCGTAACTATGGGGTATCTTTCCAAATGATGCAGAAGATAGATGTGAATGGAAAGAATGCACACCCACTTTACAAGTTTCTTAAGGAGCAGGCAGGCGGATTTCTTTTTGATGCTATCAAATGGAATTTCACTAAATTCCTTGTAAGCAGAGATGGAACGCAAATCAAACGCTTTGCGCCCTACACCAAACCGGAGAAAATAGAAGACGATATCTGCAAATTACTTTGATATAGTATGAATATCAAGCTATCTATAACACAAACACTTGGACGTTTAGGAAGAGGCATACAGCATTCGCTTAGCCAAGTAGATAGACGATTTAGATGGGCAAAATATGTACTCGTCGCTGTGCTTGCCTCATCTTCACTATTCTTTGGTGAGTATACGGTCATTGACTACTTCAAGTTACAACGTAGAGGACAAGTGCTACAAGGAGAAATTGATAAGCTAACTCCTAAACTACAAGAAGATAGCATTCGACTGAGAGAACTAAGACATCTCGGCCGAGGAACAGAAGTTATCGCACGTGAAAAGTATCTGATGAAGTCGCCAGGCGAACAGATATTCTTAATTACACAAGATAGCACCAATAATAAGTAATGAAAAAGAAAACCACTTATAAGACACCCAAAACTGCACGTCCACACTTCAGTTTTAAGGTTGAAGCCGAGCAAGAGGGAGGTCTACTCGCATTCTTAACTAACCATGCACTAAAAGAACGCAGTAGAACCACTTGCAAGCAACTTTTACATGATAGATTTATATCTGTCAATGATGAGCCTAATACTCAATGGGACTATGAGCTAAGAAATGGGGATATTGTTACAGTACACCCAAGCCCTCTTCCTAAGCTTCTCAATCATAAACCTATTGAGGTACTTTGGCAAGACGACCACCTACTCATGCTTCATAAGAAAGCAGGTATTCCAACGGTTTCCAGCGGAGAAGAAAAAGACAAGACAGCCTTACTTCTCGTGTCCGAATACCTAAAGAAGTTTAACCCAAGAGCAAAAGTATTCCTCCTTAACCGTATTGATAAGGACAGTGCAGGCTTTGTCCTAATGGCTAAGACAGCGGAGTTGCAAAAGAAAATTACAGATAATTGGGATAAGTACATCGTACGTCAGCAGTTTGCCGTTTCAATTGAAGGTAATATCGCTGATACGCAAGGATACCTTGCTCCTCCAGCAGAAGATAGCAACGATAAAAAGCGAAAACCAAGCAAGCTAGTACAAGGGAGCAACACTGCAGGCCAAGCAAGATACACCAAACTCATGCAGACAGAAGTAGGTTGCTTACTCTCTATTGACCTCCTTATGGGGCGCAATAATCGCCTTCGTAAGCAGTTTGCAGAGATGAAACGACCTATTATTGGGGATTGGCGCAATGGTAGCAAACGCAAAGATTTAGGAAGAGTTGCTCTCGAAACTACAGGCTTCTCTTTTATTCACCCTTTTACCGGGAAACGTTACGACTTTGACCAACCTATCGCAAAAGAGTTTCGCCGTTGGCTCAAACAAGACCCTACAAATAAGCAAAAAGATAAAATTTAGATAGATTATGAAACTTTGGAAGTTCCTTACACTAGTATTCGTACTAGCATTACTTGCGCCCAAAGCGATGGCACAAGGTGTAAGCAATTACATCAGTTGGACGCAAAGTACAAAGAAGATTAGCGACACCGAAGTAGATGTTATTTTTACGGCTATTGGCGGTAAACTTGTAGGTAAACTAAAGGGTAATAAAACGCCTATTAGCAAACAAGACCCATTCTTTGAAATGCAAATCAGCTACTGGGAATCAGGTGTTACCCTACACCAACGCATCAAAGTCGAGGATGCTAGCAAATTCCACTTTGAAGGTGCATTGCGTTACATGATTTGCAACGACGAGAAGTGCATGCCTCCTTCTTCTGAAGAATTCAAGTATTCAGCTAAAGACTTTGGCTTATCAGCTAAAAGCATTGCTACAACTGAAGAAGTAAAAACCGAAGCTGAAAAGGTATCCGAACAGCCGACCACAGACACTCTAGAGCAAGTATCTACGCCTACTCCTTCGGCTGTGGATACTGCGGTCAATTCATCTAATAATAACCTTTGGGCTCCTGTCATTAAGGAGCTCAAATCTTTTGATGGAGACCATACCGAGAGTTCGCCTTGGATGATTTTTGTTTATGGCTTTCTTGGAGGTCTAGTAGCCCTTATCACACCTTGCGTATGGCCAATGATTCCGATGACTGTCAGCTTCTTCCTTAAGAGAACTAAAGACAGAAGCAAGTCGATAAGAGATGCGCTTGTTTACGGATTGTCTATAATACTTATATACCTAACCTTAGGTCTAGTTATCACAGCTATCTTTGGTGCAGGAGGACTAAATAAGTTCGCCACAAGTGCAGGGTTCAACATTGCATTCTTCCTTATTCTAGTATTTTTCTCAATTTCATTCTTTGGTGCTTTTGAGATTGTACTCCCAGCAAGTTGGACCAATAAGATGGACCAAAAGGCTGACTCTACTAGTGGATATCTAAGTATCCTATTCATGGCCTTTACCCTTGCCTTAGTATCCTTTAGCTGTACAGGTCCTATCGTGGGGACTCTGCTTGTACAAGCTTCAAGTATGGGTGATTTACTTGGTCCAGCTATCGGCATGTTAGGCTTCTCTATGGCTCTAGCTCTACCATTCGCTCTATTTGCAGTCTTCCCTAGCATGCTACAGTCAATGCCTAAGAGTGGTGGTTGGTTAGGTAGTGTCAAAATCGTACTTGCATTCCTAGAGCTTGCACTCTCTCTCAAGTTCCTTTCTGTAGCAGACCTTACTAATAATTGGGGGCTACTAGATAGAGAAGTATTCCTTGTTCTTTGGATTGTCATCTTTGCTTTACTTGGGTTCTATCTTCTTGGAAAACTTCGTTTTTCTCACGATAGTCCAAGCACGCACACTAGCATACTAGGACTCTTCTTAGGAATTATCTCACTATCATTCTCTCTTTATATGGTACCGGGACTATGGGGAGCACCATTAAGAGCTATTAGCGCATTTGCACCTCCTGCTACGACGCAAGACTTCAGCCTATATGAAGGTGATGTGCATGCACAATTCAACGACTACGAAGCCGGAATGGCTTATGCGAAGCAAGTAGGTAAACCAGTTCTTATTGACTTCAGTGGTTACGGCTGTGTGAACTGTCGCAAGATGGAAGCCAGCGTATGGACTAATCCTGAGGTTAAGCATATTCTTGAGAATGATTATGTCCTGATTACCCTCATTGTTGACGACCAAACTAGTCTACCTGAAAGTATTGAAGTCAATGAGCAAGGTAAAACGATTAAGCTTCGTACAGTGGGAGATAAATGGAGTTATCTCCAGCGTACTAAGTTTGGTGTAGCGGCTCAGCCATTCTATGTAGCACTTGATGCTAATGGTAAACCACTTATGAGTTCTAGAGCTTACAACGAAGACACTCCAGCATACATTTCTTGGCTTAAGAGTGGACTCAAGCAATTTGAACTAAAGAAGTAATAGGGGTATTGGTTGGGATATAGACCAATGCTTAAATAGAAAGGGTTGCTACAAAATCACTTGTAGCAGCCCTTCCACTTTACAATAATCTATATAGCATAAACAGAACAATGGAACAACATACACGACAAGAAAAAATGGAAGCCTTCGGCAGGCTCCTTGATGTAATGGATACCCTCCGCAGTGAATGCCCTTGGGATAAAAAGCAAACTAACGAAAGCCTACGTCCCAACACAATTGAAGAAGTTTACGAACTAAGTGATGCTCTTCTTCAAGATATTCCCCTTGAGATTAAGAAAGAACTTGGAGATGTTCTCTTACACATTGTGTTCTACAGCAAAATAGGAGAGGAAAAGGATTTATTCGATGTTGCCGATGTCTGCCATAGCCTATGTGACAAACTTATCTACCGTCACCCACATATATATGGCGATGTTGAGGCCAATGATAGCGAAACAGTAATCCAAAACTGGGAGCAACTCAAGCAAAAAGAGAAAGATGGCAACCGCTCTGTCTTATCAGGTGTACCCAATAGCCTACCCACGCTCATTAAAGCCTACCGCATACAAGATAAAGCGCGTGCAGTAGGCTTCGATTGGGAAGACAGAAGCGATGTCTGGAAGAAAGTAAAAGAAGAACTTGGTGAACTAGAAGAAGCTCTCGAACAAGGGACACAACAAGAAGCAGAGGGTGAATTTGGCGATTTTCTTTTTAGCCTTATAAACGCATCTCGACTATATAAGCTTAATCCTGACAATGCACTAGAAAGCACTAATCAGAAATTCATCCGTCGCTTTAATTATATCGAAGAGCAATGTAAGGTAGCTGGACGAGAGTTGCAACAAATGACCCTAGCTGAAATGGATGTATTATGGGATGAGGCAAAGTCAAAAGGTTTATAGGAGACCGCCCGACGGTCTCCAAAATGACAAGTAAAACTTGTCATTTTGTGGGGCTTTGCAGAATGCGGCTTTCGCAAGGCATGAGAATGAGGGTAAAGGGAGTTTACTTCTGTAAATAACCAAGCCTGAATATCGATAATAACGTAGCGAGTGCCGCACAATGCAATGGTCTCTTATAGGCAAGGCATTGCTAGATGCGTAATAACTAGTATCTTTGCAAACCAAATAGGCGAAAGACTCTTGTGTAAACGGTTAGCAAGAGTTTTGTTTCAGACTAAAAGAGAAATGAAAATACTTAAACAAATCTTCACCTTGCTTTTATTCTGCCTACTAGGAGATATAGCAAGCAGATTATTGGGAGGTCTTATTCCGGGCTCTATTATGGGTATGATTCTACTCTTCGTAGCACTTAATAGAGGCTGGGTTAAAGATGAACAGGTAGACCAAGTTTCAATATTCTTGACGAGTACAATGGGGCTATTCTTTGTCCCTGCAGGTGTAGGACTCATCACGCAATTAGAGGTCTTCCAGCAATACTGGCTAGTGATTTTAAGCTGTGTAACAATTAGTTCGATACTCGTTATCGGCACAGTCGGACTTATGCAAGACAGATGGGAGAGATGGAGCAAATAATTCAGAACTTATTCCAGTACGATGTATTCGTACTTGTCCTAGTTGTAGGGATTTATCTATTGAGCATTAAATTACACCTCAAAATTCGCTTTCCCCTACTCAATCCCGTACTGATTACAATCCTCGTACTGATTGGATTATTAATCATTCTAGACGTTCCTTATGCAACGTTTAAGAAAAGTAGTCAGATGATTAACTTCCTACTTGGACCTTCTGTAGTTGCCTTAGGATACATTCTACACAAGCAGATACATTACCTTAAAGGCAATGTGGTTTCTGTACTTACATCTATCACAGTAGGAGCTATTGTAGGCATTGCATCAATCCTGCTAGTAGGTAAACTCTTTGGCGCTGACCAAACTCTAATAGCATCACTTGCACCTAAGTCGGTTACAACTCCAATAGCCATGGCACTCTCTGAAAGCAATGGAGGGATACCAGCCCTTACTGCTGTTGTCGTTGTGGTTGCTGGCGTTATGGGAAGTATCATTGCTCCTCCTATTATGAACTGGCTAGGGATTAAGAGTCCGATAGCGAAGGGCATTGCTCTTGGAGCTTCATCTCACGGCGTGGGAACGGCCACAGCCATACAAATGGGTGCTATTGAAGGAGCGCTTAGCGGGCTCGCAATTGGCATCATGGGAACAATAACCTCCTTATTACTGCCACTCTTCTAAAACAATCAAAATAGCGAAATCAAAGCTGGGCTATCACCTATTTAGAGGAGATAGCCCAGCTTTTTTCTACCTCAACATCTTAATAAACACGTGAGTTCGATGTAAGCAATTCCTTTAAATCTAGAATCGAATAAATGATATTATTACTGTCCGATAAAAGAAATTTTATGGGGAGACATGCTTCCTATTTTTATCGGACAACCTCATTGCCACGGTACGCTCTAACAAAGTAGCAGTTTGTTTGGGCTTTCAAGACTTCTCGCAACTCACGCGTGATTACGGAGATAAGGAGAGTAAGGTTATCTAAAATACAGTGAGAAATGTCTTTAGCGGTCAAGTCGTAGGTAAAACTGCCTAGACCATCTCCGAACGTTTCGGAAAAGACCTCCAGCAACGTCAGTCGATGACCATCAACCGCAACGACAGGTCCACTTCTATCTCCACACAACTCGATAGCCTCATTCCTGCTTCCAAAATCTCCAACCTCACACAAGGCATGTTTGTCGGAGCCGTCTCCGACAACTTCGACGAGCGTATCGAACAGAAAATCTTCCACGCTGAGATAGTTGTAGACTCTGCCAAAGTCTCTGCCGAAATAAAAGCCTATCAGCCCATTCCCATCATCACAGACTCCACAAACGAAGATGGCTTCGATAATCTCCGTGAGACTATCGAAGCCAACTATAAGCGGGTGAAACAAGAGGTTCTTTCTTTGATAGAATTAGAAATAGAGCGCATCAAAACAAATCCATCTTTAAGTTACCTCATAAAAGAATGGCATATATCTCAAGAATCAATACTCTCGACTGAGATGTATATACCAACCATTTTTTATAGGACGATATAACTCTATACTTACAGAATATCTTTGAGAAACTTGATCCAAATCTTCCTCCGTAATTCTTTCTACGATATACATTTCAGTAGTGGGATCTAAGGCAACCTCTTTATTGTAATTCTCTATCTTATCTTCAAGATTGGGAGCATAGATATATTTCTTGTACCCTCCGCTGACAGAAATGCCCCATGTATGAAAGAGCAAGTAAACTTCCGATATCCCATCATACTGTATACTCATAATATCTAGTTTCTTGATTAAAGAATCCAATTCCTTTTTGTCTTTATATGAGATGATATAGGCTGTACTATCTGTTTCATCATAGGGGGAGTAATAAAATCTATCGTACTTAACAGAAATGTTTCTCAATCTCTCAAATTCAGACTCATTGAGATTGAAATTCTCTAACATTTGATGATCTGACGGCATATTATTTCTTGCACATCCAAAAAACAAAAAAACAAATACGATCAAAAATGGTGTCAATGATTTGGACATTACCATAATATATAAACAAGATAATTGAACTATACAGAGGAAAAGACTATACATTTTCAGAAACAAAACGACTCAAATCATTTTCAATAAATGAATTAAATGATTTATTTATGATATGGATTTGATTTTTCTCTATATTATGAAAATATACAGAAGTTTCATAAGGTTTAATATATAACTCATCTCCATCATTATTCAACCATAATTCACCAATTTTGATATATTCCTCCAGCAATTCTAGCATGTTAAAACCAATAAAAACACCCTCCATTTTCAATTGTGAGATACAACAAAAAAACGCAATCATATCACTGTGTAATAATTTATGAAAGGGTGATGAGGTTAATTTCTCTTCGGTTAGATTATTTTCCACAACATCATATTGCAGTAAGTTTTCTTTTATTGCTGCAAACAAGTTAGGATAATTTTGCTTCAATTTGGTAAATTTCAAGTCAAAATCAATAATATAAACTTTGTCATAGTTCAAGGAGATATTATCTATTTGCTTGCTCCATCCTTCCATATAATTGATTTGTGAATTCTCGTTATAAGATTGATTTATAGATTTCAAGTATTCACGAGCCGCATTTTGAGATATTAGTGTGGCACCGATTAAGCCTTGTGACATCTTAGGTTTTATCTTTAAATACCACCGTGATGACAAGAATTGTTTCGCAAATTTTTCATTTTGTTTCCACCAATCAATCCATTCTTCTGGTAGGAATAGTCCTTCAGACAATTGTTTTAGTCCATTTATTATATTATTCGCTTCCATTTCACATCGCCAGTTATCCTATTTTGCCAATCTCCTTTTGGAATGCCTAATGCTTTTTCTATTACAGAAATATTTCCGTTTGACTTTGTCAACAAATCGTTTATTTGGTTTGTAGGAGATACAAATTGTCCATCTACTTGAGGCTTTTGTGGTGGCTGTTGTGCTACAAGTTTCTTGAAGCGACCCATCAGCTGCTGCGCAATGGACCCTGCCAGCGAGTAACGTGACAGCGTCCCTCGAAGAGCTGAGGAGAAATCTAGAGGTAGTTTCAAAAAGCTCATAATGGTCTCATAATTGTATGGCTAAATAGCTCGCACATAGTGCGTACGTGCAAATATACCGATTGACGTTCAAGTAAGCAAGTATTTCATTGAGAATTTTATACTTGCACATTCCTCCATCAAAGGCAACGCCAAGAGAAAAGGTAATCTTAATAGCACATCCCCTAAAGGCAATTCAGATAACTCTCAAGTGAAATTTAAGGCATTGACAAATCCCCAATACACAAAGAGAAAATAGGGCCTACACGACCTAAAGTCAAAACCTCGGCGAAGTCTGTGCAGACTACACGTGTAGTCTGTACAAACTACGGCTGAAGTTTGTACAGACTTCAGCTGAAGTCTCCAGAA
>QWCR01000104.1_pt1 | contig 34765 bp, 41 predicted proteins | sample 1972581 | NCBI WGS metagenome assembly QWCR01 (sample SAMN09866703, study PRJNA288562) | Human oral metagenome isolate pre4_saliva, whole genome shotgun sequencing... | isolation source: mouth | host: Homo sapiens | place: USA: California
CAGGCTCGCCATCGCGTTGGCGCTGGCCGCTGCGCTCTCGCCGAAGGAGTCGATCTCATCCTGATATGACTTGCGGAGCTCATTGAACCCGTCGTGGTGGAACTCAATTCGTCCGAAGCCCATCAGCCCTCCCAGCGACGAAGGTTGAGGACTGCGGCGTCCGGGAGGAGTGCAGCACCGGTCATGATCCGAATGGGGCCTACGAGCCGGTACGACTTGCCACGCCAGTCGATGCGAGCGTGCTTCGAGATCGTGGCCGCCGCGGCCGCGTCAACGTAGGCAACTTGGTCCCACGACTCGCCATCGCGGTGAGAGTTGTTCTCGCCTGTGGGGCCGGCCTGAACGTCGACACCCATGATCTGGCGGGCGTTGGCCGCCGGGTACTCCCGGCGCGGGGCGCCGTGGGCATCCTCGGTCTCCGTCGGCTCGGTGACGGTGAGAATCTCGGACCCGAAAAGGGTTGACCACACGCTCACAGGATGCCCTGCCCGTCGATGCGATGCCGCTCCACGGCCTCGGACCACCGCTGTGTGGTGCCGACGGTGGACGCCGTGCCGAAGGTGATGGACCGGACGCCCTGGCTGATCTGCTGAACGCCGGGCGTGGCGAGCGTGGCGTAGATGCTCGCGGCCTGCTCCGCCACCGCATCCGCAACGTCGTCAGGAACCTCGTCGGTGCCAGCGGTGTACGTGACCTCGATGGTGCCCAGCTCGGTGCCCCAGCCGCCGTGGCGGCGCAGTGCCCCCGTGCGCGGGGAGTACGTCACGTGCTCCAGCGGGATGCCGCCAAGCTTCACAGTGAGCGCTGAGACGCCCTTGACTGGTAGAAGCAGCGTCTCCCCCGCCGGCGGGTCCAGAACCAGGGTCTTGGTCTCCTTGGTGACATTGTGGCCGACGGCGGAACGAAAACGCGCGCTCGCACGCTCGACGGCGTAGATCAGGTTCGGGTCCTGTTCTGACTTTCCGAGCGAGCGCGCGAGCGCGGCAATAGAGCAGAGGTGTGCGGCCATATGCTCAGTCTACGAGCACCCTCACCCCCTCGGCGTCGAGGATTCTGGCCAGCGACCCGGCCTGAGGGCCCGAGATGCTGAGGCCGTTGTAGTCGCCGTAGATTGTCGCGCAGTGGAGGTCCTCACCCTCGGTTCGGGGGACGGAGACGTTCAGCGTGTTGGCGATCGGGCAAGTAGCCGCGTAGCCGCATCGCATGAGCGCCTCACGGGCTTCGACGAGGAGGTCGCACACGTTCTCGGTCTGCATGCGCAGCCCCTCATACGGGATGACGTCCTCAGGGTCCTGGCCAGACCGCAGAGGGAACGGGGCCTCCCCGATGACCGTGATTCCCTGCCTGGCGACCCTGGTAGTCACCGTGGCAATCGATCCATCACTGAACATTGCGTAGCGCGTGGTCTGCATGGTGTGCCTCCTCAGGCGAACGACGGGGCTTCCGCGGCGGGGGCCACGAGTCGCTCGTCCACGTGCGGCTGGCCCTCCTGGGCGGGGACGGACACGCTGGTGAAGCCGTCCTGAGGGGCGATCAGCTCGGTGTCGTCGGGCTGTCCGACACCGAGCAGGTACATGCCGGCGAAGATGGCGGCGAGGACAAAGGACACGATCGCTACGGCGGAGGCGAGGTCTCGGGCAAGGCGCATGGTTGGCTCCCTTCGGTGGTTGGTGTGACTAGACAGTACGCCTAAGAATGTTCTGTGGTCAAGTGTGGCGCGCAGCACGAGGCCCCCGGGATCGCTATCGGGATCAACCGGGGGCCTCGGCGTCAAGGTGCGTCAGGCGATGGTCGCCACGCACACGTCCTTGCGGCGGCGGAACACGCCGATCACGCGGGACTTACCGCGCAGCAGCGACAGGCCACGGAGGGCGTAGTCGCTGTGCTGGTTGAAGACCTGAGCGACGTACTGCTCGCGCCAGTACAGCTCATAAGCCTTCAGGTCACCCACAATGGCGGTGCCCTTGGCGACAGCGGTCGAGGCAATGACCTTGTGGCCCCACAGCTGGAGGTTCAGGGAGCCGAACGGGCCGGCGCCGAGGTAGCGGCCGTTCTTGTCCGCGGCGAGGTCCACGGACTCCAGGTCCTCGGGGTTGAGGACAATCTGGGCGCCCTGAGCGGAGTCACCGAGCGCGGTCAGCGCCTTGCGCAGGGTGTTGAAGATGGCGTCGTTGCCGGTGCCGACCTTCGCCTGAGTGCGCACACCGGGGGCACCAATGATGCCGCGCGGGCGGTCACCGGTAGCGGTACCGGAGACGATCTCACCCTCGATCTTCTGCATGACCAGGGCCATGAGGACCTCGCCAACGAGGGTGACCATCACGGAGTCGTCCGCGAGCTCCTCGTCGGTGACGGGGAGGGCCTCGCCGATGGTGGTCGTGGTGGCCGTGTCGGCACGGGTGGCGATAGTGGCGAGGGGGAACACGCCGCCGGCGGTGCCAGTGCCGTTGTCCACCTTGGCCTCGGCCTTGATGTCGGGGCCAGGGGTGACAGCGGTCAGGGCGCGGTAGGGGATCACCGCGGCATCGGTGGTGCCGGTGGTGATGGCGGACAGCAGCGGGCCGTACTGGGCGCGCACCTCGTCGTCAACCGGAGAGCCCAGGTGGAAGGCGGAGCCACCGGTGGTGGCGGTGCCGCGGTGGGCCACGTCGGCCTTGCCCACCAGGTCGCGGACCACGAGGTCAACCTGATCGGTGGCGCTGGAGAAACCGGCGCTGAAGCGGCTCTTGAACGCCTGCCACTCAGGGGACAGGACGAAGCGCTCACCTGCGGTCTTGCCGACGACCTCAACGACGTCGGAGACGGCCTTGGCCGCCTTGGGGGCACGCTCGGCAATGGCGGCCAGCTTGTCGGAGGCAGCCTTGCGGGCGGCGGCCTGCGCGTCCATCTTGGCAACGGAGTCCACGATCTCGTCAACGCGGGCGAGGTCGGCCTCGGTCAGCTCGCTCTTGGCGCGCAGCTCGCCGGCCTCCTGAAGCAGCTCCTCACGAGTGCTCATACGGTGCATTCCTTTCGGTGGTCAGAGGCCCAGGAGGGCCAGCCGGGCACGGGCGGTCCGCTGCGCGGCGTCGTCGGCCTCAGGTGTGTCCTGAGACTTCAGCTTGGCGAGAGGATTCGCACCGCGCAGACACGGCCCGGCCTCCCACAGGTCCAGTTTAGTGAGGTGGCGGATTTCGCCGTCGTCGGACTTCTCCAAGGTGTAGTCCTCGACGACCGCCGAGTATGAGAAGTCCGTGATGGCGCCGACCTCGAGCAGCTCGGCGACAGAGCGGCCGATCTCGGTGTCGAGCGCCTTCCACTCCAGCAGCAGCCCCTCGTCGGTCTCCTCTGCCTTGGTCGAGTAGCCCACGATGTCGGAGGTGCCGTAGCCGTGGCTCCACATGATGGGCACCGTGGGACGCTCGGCGAGCGCCTCGGTGAAGGCGCCCTTGTCGGTCACCTCTCCGTCGGAGTCCACGTTGCCGAAGACGGCGACGAGGGCCGTGAAGGTGCCGGGCTCCGACTTGTCGTCCTCGGGCTTCTCGTCCTCGGGCTTCTCGTCCTCGGGCTTCTCGTCCTCGGGCTTCTCGTCCTCGGGCTTCTCGTCCTCGGGCTTCTCGTCCTCACGACGTCGGCCGGCCGCGGCCTTGCTTGTACCCACGGTGATACAAGCGCGGGCGTGCTTCTGAACGGTTCGCTTCATGGTCTAAGCCTACGGTTCACCACACGTAAGCGATGTCGCAGTTGCAGCCCACGATGTCGTCGGCGTCCCCACCACCCCAGTCGTGGGGCCAGCGCATCCCGTTGGAGAACGTGTCGTCCATGTCCACCGTCTCGCCGTTCATCGCGGCGTGCTCGGCCCTCGGATGGCTCGACCCGTTGTGGACCCACATCTTCTTCACGGCGCCGGAGCGGCGAGCTCCCTCCTGGGAGCCGAAGCCGGTGGCGTCCTTCGTCGAGGCGTCGGCCCACAGACCTAGGCGGTCCTCGGAGAGGATGTCCTCGATGGTCTCCCGGGCGGTGTCCTGCGCCGCGTCATCTCCCGACACGGCGCCGAGGAGACGCATCGCAGCATCGACGGCGGCGTCGGCCTTGCCCTCGGCCATCTGCCGGATGTAGTTCCGAATCGCCCCGCGCCCGATCGTCTCCGTGCCGGTGCCGGATCGGAGGATCACGCCGTTGGCGGCCTCAATGGCCTGCTCGGCGAGGAACGGCTCGATGCGGTCAGCCAGGGCTTCGACGGCGGCCTCACTCAGCCCCTCGCGCTGAAGCTCATCGACGTATGCCTGCCTCATCCGCTCCAGAATCGAAGGTGACGGTCTTGAAGTCACAGCCTTCAAGACCATGCGCGCTTTTGGGGCCAGAGACTTCCCCTCCTCAGCGGCCCCGTCCTGCTGACGGTGGTCGAGCTGGTTCGTGTCCGAGCCGTTGAGGTTCTGCGAGCCGGAGTCCGTGGGGCTGGCCTGGCCGCCCTGGATGACGTTCAGCGGGACGATGAGCTCCTCCGTGCCCTCGAGGTAGGGAAGGTCGAGGCGCTCTCGGGCCTCGGCGCGCGTCATCACGGGGCCGCCGGTGGCGGACTGGAGCGCCTGGACGCGCTCAAGCAGCGTGCCGTCCTGGGCCTCCGTGCGGTCGAGTACGCCGTAGACGGAGGTGTCGCCGCCGGCGAGCGCGGGGACGATCTCGGCGTTCAGCGCATCCTCGATGCGGCCGATGAGCGGTCCGAGCACGCGGGTGTACAGGTCGCGGCGCAGGGCCGCGTAGCCGCCGTAGTTGGCCTCGCGCATCCCCAGCAGCTCGGGGGGAACGCCGAAGTAGCCAGCGACCTCGATGTCGGTGAGTGTGCGCACGCTCGAAGCGCTGGAGAGGTCTGGCTGCACCTGCGGCGCGGCTTCAAGCTTCATCCCGTCCTCCATGACCGGGATGGACCCGCCCGACGTCGAGGACTTGAAGTCGGCCATGGCCTGGAGGAAGCGCTCCCGCTTCTCGTCCGACCAGCGCGGTGCGTCCTTGGGGCGAGTCACCTGAGCGGACACGCGCGGGACGTCGGTCCACATGCGGCGGCGCCAGCCCTCAGCCTCACTGAGCTCAGCCAGCAGGGCGCGCAGCGTGCGCACCGGGGCGACGGCCCCTGAGCCGTCAGGGTCCCAGCCGTGCATGAGCGCCACGGGGAGGTCGGACAGGCTGACCGTCTCACCGCCGGCGACCGTGGCGACGTCGTTCACCCGGCCGAACACGTCCGTGCTGAGCATGAGCAGCGGCGCGGGGACGCGGACGATCTCCTCGTCAACCAGCACCGCGCAAGCCGATCCGTACAGCAGCCAGTCGAGCGCAAGACCGGTCACAAGGTCCGCAGAAGATGTGAACCGTGTGGGCCTGCGCACAAGAGTCTCAGCTGGGGAGTCGTGGAGCCGCTCCCGACCCCCGTCCTCGGCGCGGTAGACGCGCCACGGGAGCACTGCGACCGTGCTCGCCATGAACGACACGACCTTGCGCACGCTCGGCTGGCTCTCCCACACTCCGCGGATACTCATCCCGGCCACAGACCCCGCAGTTGCGGAGCGGCCGCGCACGCTTCGCAGCGTGATCGGCGGATCAGCCACCGTCAGACGGGCGAGCGCTCCGCCCTTAGCCGTCAGCGCCATCAGTCGTTCTCCTCCTCCGGCGCGATGGCGATAGCCAGCACGCTCCTCCATGGCACCCACATGGTCAACACCTCGCCATCCAACTCGGCCTCCAGCTGGAGCACGCGCTTAACGCGCCACAGAAGAAGACTTATCGGTCGGATTCGGACTGACAACTGCGTGTCGTCAGTCAGCGCAACGGTCATGCGGGTTGGTGTCATGGGTCAATCCTACGGTGACTCACACCAGGAAGCCGGCGCCGTGCTCCTCACTGGCGGCCTGAGCCTCCCTCTCGGCGTCGAAGATCATCGCCTGGCTCATCGCGGTCACCAACGCAGCCACAAGGTCAATTTTCTCGCCGGACTTCGCCTTGTCGGGCTTCACGTTCCCCGATGGGTCGCGGGCCACAGCGAGGTTGTCGATGCACCAGTCAGCGATCGGGTTGTCGTGGCCGAGGTCCCGCATGTAGACCAGCGCCTTCATCCGCTTCAGCGGAGCGCTCATCGACGCGTACCCCTGCCGAACCTTGACCATGGGCAGGCCCTGGCCATAGAGCGAAGTCGATAGCTGTGTAGCTGACCACGGGTCGAAGCCGATCGCCTCAACCTGCATCTCCCGGTCGTCCTCCTCGATGCGTCGCTGCACGACGTCGTAGTCCAGCACGTCGCCGGGCGTGAGCTCGAGGAGGCCCTGCTCCACCCACCGCGAGGCGGCTCCGAGCGTGCGCTTGTCCAGCGCCCTGAGGTTCTCCTCCGGGGTCCACGTGCGCCACACCGCCGACCACAGCGGCGTCCCCTTCGGGTCCCCCGGCTGTCGCGGGGTCAGCCAGCACAGCGCCGCGAGGTCCGAGACGCTGGCGAGGTCCAGCCCGCCCACGACCGGGCGCCCTGCCAGGTCGTCCAGCGTCCTGAACGGCGTAGGGGCGCTTCTGTCCCACTTGGGTAGGTCGATGTACCGGGCCGACTGCTTCAGGCGCCTGTTGAGCCTTAGGCGCTCGAATGCGGCCCTCTCCTCCGGCCCCGTCTTGGCCTCCTCGGCCGCGGCTCGCATCGACTCGCGCGTCGGGGAGACGCCGTAGCCAGGGTTGGCTCGCTTCCACGTCCCCTCGTCGAACGGGTCCGCGCCACGCGGGGCGGCGAAGATCACAACGTAGCGCCGGGACGGCTCGCCGCGGCAGTCGCTCTCCGCCCTCGATCGGCGGACGGCGTAGGGCGTCATGGTTCCGCCGGCGTCCGCCGTCGTGATGACGAAGCCAAGCGGCTGACGGCGAGCGCCGGTGCCGGTCTCGAGCGACTGGATGAGGTCGAGGTCCTTGTGGACGTGCATCTCATCGGCCAGGTACCCGTGCGGGTTCGTGCCCTGGAGCGTGTCCCCGACGCTCGCCACGGGCTTGATGACCGCCCCGTCGGCCGCGCGGATGATCTTCGACTTCCAGGCGCGCACGCCGGCGTCAGCCATCTGCGGCGATGCACCGACCGCGAGCGCAATCGGGTCGTAAGCGAGCCGAGCCTGATCCTTCGAACCAGCCGCTAGGAGAACCTGCGCGCCGCCCTCGCCGTCGGCGAAGGCCAGGTAGACCATGATGGCGGCGCTCAGGGTCGTCTTCCCGTTCTTGCGGGGCACTTCGACCCAGGCGTCCCGGTACCAGCGCACCGTCTTGCCGTCGGCGTCCTCGATCACCCATCCGAAGATCGGGGCCAGGACGTAGGCCACCTGCCACGGGGACGGCTCCAGCGGCTTGCCGGCCCATTCGCCCTGCGTGTGCCGCAGCGCCCGCAGCGCCGCGATCACACGGTCAACGCGCGCGGGGTCGAAGCGGGCACCCTGCTCCTCGCCGGGCTCGGGTGTGCGCCACAGCGGCTTCGTCCACTCGGGGACCTCGTAGCCGCGGCTCTCGCAGTACCAGCGGACCTCAGGTGACAGCCCGTGGGCGCGTGCGCGGTCTGAAGTTGTAACGGCTGGCATGGGATCAGGCTAGACGGCGAACGGGTTGCCGGCCTTCGCCTTCACAGACTCCGGTGCGTCCATCGCTGCACGGGCCACGAACGTCAGGCCCATCGTCTTGCACAGCCCCTCGATGACGCGAGCGTGCGTCGAGGCGATGGAGAACGCCGGGTTGGCGACCGGGGTGCCCTTCTCGCTGTAGAGGATCACGCCCTCAGCGCGGGCCGTGCCAACCGCGATGGTGTAGAGCTCCAGCTCCTGCACGAGCAGCGACACCATCGTGGTGTCCGCGGCGGCCAGGAGGCCGCTCGCGTGGAGCGAGCCCGTGATCTCGTCCCACAGGGGGTGCAGGTCCGCCCTCAGCGTCGAGGGCGGCTCAAGCCGAGCGGCGTCTCGAGGCAGCGCCGCCGCGGTGTGCATCGTGGCCTTCTCCGGCACGGAGTCGTCCACGAGCCGGAGCCCGCGCGGAAGGCGGGCGTCGCTCACGCTCTGACCGGCTTTGCGGCTCATCGTCGGCTCCTCGGAATCTGATCGGTAGGGAGCCGCCGGTCGCTACCCCGTAGTGCAAGCTTCGATCCTCGATGTGGGTCTGCGCCCGGCGGCGAGACCAGCCTAGCACGCCTCGCGCCCGTGCGCAAGAGGGGCCGAATGCCAGGTTTTTGGCTTGGAATGACGGGCGCGCCTCCCTGGGGCGTGATCTTTTCTTTATGGAACGCCCCTCCGGCTTTTCAATCCCCCGTTTGGCTTCGTCGCCGTTTCGGTTTCTCGACTCGCCATTGAATCAGTTCTTGATTCTTTTTGAATTGGTGTGTGCCTCGATCGTTGAGGCTTTATGCGATCCATGCCGCGTCGCGTGGAATGCGCGGCTTGCGCTTAACGGCTTTGCCCTTCGCCTTGCGGAGCCGAGTGCTATTCGCTTTTCGATTCGCAGCTGCGATTGCCGTCTTGCGCTCGTGGTGCTCGTGGCAAAGCGCCTGAACATTTCCTTCGTCGAGGAAGGCGCCCCCGTCGGCGATCTCCACGATGTGGTCCACCTCGGTGCTCGGGGCGGTGCAGCCCTGCCACTGGCAGGAGGGGTGCGCCTGGAGGGTCCGGGTGCGGAGGGAGGCCCAGGGGGCCCGGTCGGAGGGGTGGGTCTGGAGCCACCGGGTGTGTGCCGAGGGGGCCCGGTTGGTGTGGGCGGGGCACCTCGATGCGCCGGAGGGGGTCAAGCGCGTGCACCCCGGCTGGGTGCATCTCGTGGGCGGCATGGTCGGCGTCATGGCTCCAGCGTACCCGGTGGGCGCCCCCACGACCGTTGGCGGGGGCCGGCCCCGGTGCAGCGTGACCCCAGTCACAAGCTGCTGCCTCGCGCGCGCCCGCGTATAGTTCTCTCCCCCTTTTTCTTTACCATTCCTTTACTCTCTCTCTCTACTCTCTATAGAAAGAAGGTAGTAGTTAGTAGAAGGGGGGACTTTTTGGCGTCATTCCGCCGATTCCGGGTCCACTAGGTTCGTGCTAGGTACGCGAAATCGCGCCATCACGGGCCCAGCGGACACGCTTCCGCCCGGTTGGGTAGATCACGACGCCGATATATCCGCTCGGTCATATGCCCTGGGACACGTGTGTAACAGACCGTTATCTGATGGCGCGCAAAGTTTCACCGATTTCGCCACATTTACCTAGTCAACCTAGTAGCGCCGCGACGTTGCAACGTTTCCCCTTGCAAGGTTCCCCACCACCATGGTAGCGTCCGGGTAAAGCCGCTCAGCCCCGCCTTGGTGGGTGGCGGACCCCCCGACCCCAACCTAGAGAGAGATAAATCGTGACCGCCCTCACCATTCCAGTGTCCCTGGCCGCCCCCCTCGCGAGCGGGGACTACCGCCCCGAAGAGTGGACCCTGGACACTTTCACCGACCTCGCGGCCTACGCGCCCGTCCTGGAGAAAGACCCTCGGTCCGTCCCCGGCGTGTTCGTGGGGACGTTGAAGGGTGCCCGCGCCACGGCGGAGAACGTCGTCGAGCACACCGCCGTCGTGCTCGACCTGGACCAGGACGTGCCGCATGACGTGCCTGAGCGGCTCCGCCGGCAGGGGTGGGACTCCGTTGTCCACACGACCGCGTCCCACACCGCCGAGCGCCCTCGGCTCCGGGTCATCATCGCCATTGATCGCCCTGTTCACCCCGGCGCTTATCCGACCCTCGTGAAATGGGCGGCGGAGAAGCTCGGCGTAATTGTCGACCCGTCCGCCATGGCGGGGTGCCACCGCTTTTTCCTCCCACACATCATCCCGGGTTCGAACGCCGAGCTGATCGGGGTCGAGGTGCACCGCATTAATGGCGACCCTATCGAGGTGGATTCAGTTCTCAACTCCGCCCCGATGTTCAATCAGGCCCCCGCTGATTCCGATTCACCGAAGCACCGCACCCGCCGGGACCCGCTTCAGCTTCCCGGTGCTGCCGGTGCATTCAACCGGATCTATTCAATGGAGGAGGCCGTCGAGGAGTTCCAGCTCCCCTACCGCCCCTGCGGGAATGGCTTCATCCACATCGACTCCACTCAGACTCAGCCAGGGCTCACCCCGGTCAACGAGGATCGCACGCTGTGGTTCGACCACGCCGGCACCTCGCCGACCCACGGGCAGACCATGAGCGTGTTCGACCTGGTGGCCGAGTGGCGCCACGGCCTTCAGACCGGCAGTGCCCAGGACGACCAGGACAAGCCCCCGGCCGAGCGCCGCTCCCGGGCGCTGATGGGCGTGGACGCAGCGCAGATTCCCGCCGTCGCCAAGGAGATGGCCGCCACCTTCGACGCCGGCCCCCAGCCGGACGGCCCGCTGACCATCGAGGCGTGCGAGGCGGCGCTCAGCCCCCGCAACCCCAAGACGGGCAAGCGGTCGCTCACCGACGCCAAGGACCGCCAGACCCTCGTGGACATGGACCCGATGCTCTCCTCCAGGGCCATCTCCGCGATGGGGCGCCGACCGGGTTGGAGGGTCAAGCCAGAGTGGTCCAGTGAGTCCGAGCTGTTCGAGCAGGAGGCCCGGCGCCTGGGCCTGTACCCCGATCAGGACGAGGACGAGGCCGCGGTGCAGCAGTACCTCGGCAAGCACTACGGCGGGGACGTGCCGTCGATCTCCACGGTGAGGGAGCTGCTCAGCCTCTCCGCCTCTCAGCCCGGGCGGGAGATCGACCCGCTGACCTCGTACCTGGACCGGCTGGAGTGGGACGGCGTGCCGCGCCTGTCTGGTGGCGCCGCCACGCTCCAAGAGGTGCTGCCGGGCGTGGACCGCGACGACGAGGATGAGCGCCGCTGGGCGTCGCGGGCCGTGATGCGGGCATGCGTGGCGGCCGTGGCCCGCGCGTACCGCCCCGGGTGGCAGGTGGACTCCTCGCTGGTCCTCGTTGGCCCGCAGGGCACGCGCAAGACGTCGTGGGTGCGGTGGCTCGCCGGCCCGTGGGCGGCCCCGCTCCCCGACATCCTCGGTGGGGACGCGGACCTGTTTGACCCGTGTCACAAGGCATGGATTGTTGAGGCCGACGAGGGGTTCGCGGTCACCCGCAGCGGCTCCCGGTACGGGGACGCGCTGAAGCGGTTCCTCACGGCCCGCTCGGACACGTGGCGGCCGAAGTACGGGCGCACGTCGCGCACGATGGCCCGCCGCTTCGTGGTGTGGGGCACCACGAACCACGAGGACTTCCTTGCCAACGAGGAGGGGAACCGCCGGTACTGGCCCGTGCGGATCGTGGAGACCATCCCCACGGCGTTCCTCACCCCCGAGCGCCGCGACCAGCTCTGGGCCGAGGCGGTGGTGCTGTTCAAGCGCGGGGAGTCCACGTGGCTCAGCGATGAGGAAGAGCAGGTCATGCAGGCCGCGAGGGCCGAGCGGGCCACTGAGGAGGACCCTCTGGTTGGCCCGGTGTACCGGTACATCATGACGCCTCGCCCGCGGGGCCACGCCTGGATGGGCAAGGAGGAGCGGGAGACCGCGATGCTCGTCAAGGACCCGACGTGGACCCCGCAGCCGGTTTCGGCCGCCACCCTCATGGTGGACCTGAAGGATGAGCTCCCCCTGCGCACGACGGTGCGCGCGGTGACTGCCACGATGCGGGCGCTCGGGTGGGAGCCGTTGGGTCAGGTCGGGGACCCGCGCGGGGGAGGCGCACGCCTGTCCGTATGGGCTCAGCCGGGGATGAGCCACTAGCCACAGAACTTGACAGGGCGATAGCGCTAGTCATATTGTTGGGGTGTCAGGCCGCAAAGGTCTGGCACCCCAACCTCAGTTAGGAACCCACGATGGCTAGGATCACACTTCACGTCACCCCCTCGGACGCCGCCGAGCTGGCCGCGATCACCGCGGCGCTCGCCCCGTTCGTCTCCTCCGGCGCCCCCGCTGCGGCTGAGAAGCCCGCCCCCGCTGCGGCTGAGAAGCCCGCCCCCGCTGCGGCCGAGGGGGCGCCCAAGCCGAAGTGCCGTGCCCCCCGCAAGGACAAGCCAGCCGAAGAGCCCAAGGAGACCGCCCCCTCCACGGAGCAGACCTCAGGTGGGGAGCTCGGGTCCCGCGAGGCGCTGCTCGACGCCATGCGTAGCGCCCTGAAGGCTGGCAAGCGCGCCGAGGTCGCTCAGGTCCTTCAGGAGTTCGGCGCCACCCGGGCGACTGAGCTGAAGGACGAGGATGTGGCCGCCGCTACCGCGATGGTGGCGGCCCTGTGACCGGCCCCGCAGCGCACGCGACGCTCGGCCCGTCTGCAGCCAAGCGGTGGATGACGTGCCCCGGGTCCGTCGCAGCCATCGCGGCGTGCCCGGTCGAGGACACACCGTCGGAGGCGGCGGCCGAGGGTACGGCGGCCCACGCCTTGGCGGAGATTCTCCTGAGGGAGCGCATCGAGCTGAAGGGCCAGGGCGCACTCTTGAAGGAGTGGCACGCGGAGTACGGAGAGAAGTACGACGCCAATGGGCTGAAGGCGGGCGTCATGCCCTACGTAGACGAGGTGTCCGACGCATGGGAGGCGCTCGGCGGCCGCAAGCACGCCAGGCTTCTGCTGGAGCGGCGGGTCTTCGTCATCGATGGTGTCTACGGCACGGCCGACGCCGTGGTCATCTCGGACAAGGGCGTGCTGCACGTTCTCGACCTGAAGTTCGGCCGGGGCGTGCGCGTCGAGGCTGAGGACAACCCGCAGCTGCGGTGCTACGCCCTGGGCGCTCTTCAGGATGCCGAGCTGGAGCGGGACATCCACGAAGTGAGGATGACCATCGTCCAGCCCCGGCACAAGGATGGTGGGCACACATCGACGGCGGTGATGACTGCCGAGGCGCTGCACGCTTGGGGCAGGGAGATGGCCGCGGCGGCCGAAGCCACCAAGATCGAGGGTGCGCCGCGTGTCCCCAGCGAGGGTGGGTGCCTGTTCTGCCCGGCGGCGCCGTGGTGCCCCGAGCGGGCCGCGTTCGTCGCTGAGGCTGTGGGCCTCGATGCCTCGACGGGTCTGACCGCTGACCCGGTGGACTACTCGCCGGCGGTGCTGGCCGAGGCCATGGGCAACGTCGAGGCCGTCGAGGGCTGGTGCAAGGCGGTGCGCCGCGAGGCGCTCCGGCAGGCCGGCACCAAGGAGGGCCTGCCTGGCTGGCACCTGAAGCCCGGCCGGGTTCGGCGCTCGGTCACCGAGGAGGCGGCTCAGGCGCTCGTGGACTTCGGGATGCTGAGTGAGGACGAGGCGTTCACCCGCTCGCCGGCCACGCTCAGCAAGCTCGAGAAGGCGGTCGGGGGTCGTAAGGCCCTGGACGCTGCCGTCGGTGACCTGCTGAAGCTGAGCACCTCGGCTCCGACTCTGGCGAAGGACGAGTGATACACGACACGAATAACTGAACGGCCCCAGCACTTGACGCGGTGCTGGGGCCGTTCTTTTGCTCTGACACATGAGCACTACAAGAACAGCGACGCGCTTGACCGTCGCAGCATCCCTCCTCATCGCCCTCGTCTTCGCCCTCCTCCCTGTCGGCTCTGCCGCTGCAGAGAGCAGGGTGCCCCGAGTCACCGTGTCTGACCTGACTCTCCAGCGAGTGGACCGCACCGGTGCAGCCGTTGACGGCGGACTCACCCTCTGGTCCAACGCGCGCCTCGGCTTCAGCTGGTCCGGAGACCCGAAGCCCGGCGACTCCTTCACCATCGGCCTCGGCGACAGCTTCTCCGCCCTCGGCTCCGGCGAGACCAAGCCGCTCACCATGACAGTCGCCGGCCGTGATGTGGAGATCGGCACCTGCGAGCTGAGCGCCCACGACGTCACCTGCACCTGACGAGCCCGCCGCCACGACCTGGACCCGCCGCGTGAACGGGTCCGACGAGCGGCTCGGCACCGCGGACGCCGCCGGCGAGTTCTCCATCGCGGCCGCCTACGGCGAGGACGGTCACTCCGCCACCTACACCGTGACCGGACCGTTCCAGAACAACACCAACTACCAGCTGCGATACCCCACACGCTTCGCCGCCGAGCAGGGTCAGCCTGACAAGGCCATCGTGGGTCGCCAGTACTTCAACCACGTCGAGCTCGACGGTGGCGCGATGAAGGAGGGCGCTTGCGTGGTCGTGCAGCAGGGCTTCGGCGTTGACGCCGCAACCACTGACCCAATAGGAACTGAACCGGCCCCTCGCTTGACAAGGCGGGGGGCCGATTCTATGCTTTGGCACATGAGTAACCCAACTTTTGAGATGGTTCAGCGGGCGTCGTCCGCTGAGCTGAGCAACATCCCCTACGGCCACATGCGTGCGGCGAAGAGGGCCCGGGTGCTGACGTCCTTGCTCCGCCTCGTCCTCGACCAGGGCGAGGAGCCGGCGAGCGCCGAGCGCGTCGCATCGGTCTGCGAGGCGACCCTCGTGCTGTGCCGCGAGATCGACCGCAGCCTCGGATACCCCATCAGCTCCCAGGGCGAGCCGGCCCACGTCGCCTACGAGTGCTGCGCGGCCGACGAGACGACCAGCGCCGATGAGCTGCTGCTGTGCCTCAGCGACTTCGCCCACCGCACCGACGGCCTGCCTGACGGTGATGACGTGCTGAACCTCGGCATGGTCGCGTGCCTCGTGCGGAGGGGGCTCCCGCTGTGACTCAGGCGCTCACGCCGGAGCAGGAGACGTCCCGGGAATGGCTCGTCAGCCACCCGAGGGGTCTCCTCATCGCGGGCATGGGCACCGGAAAGACGTGGACGACGCTTCGCGCGCTCGCTGACCTGTCCGCTGACGCCTTCCCGGCCCTCGTCCTGGCACCACCTACGGTCAGTGAGTCCACATGGTCTGACGAGGCCGAGCGCCGCAGCATCCCGCTCGTCGTAGAGGCCGCCCCGCGCACACCGGCATCGAAGCGCCGCGCCGCCCTAGCCGACACGCTGGCCGACGTCGTGGTGCTCTCCAGCGCCTCGATCCGAGATGCCGTGCTCAGCGACACGGTGTGGCGCACGGTGGTGGTCGATGAGGCCAGCGGGTACATGACGCCCTCGGCGAGCCGGGGGGAGTCCCAGCGTGCCCGAGCGCTGCGCGAGCTGGCCTCGGCGGCCGACCGTCTGTGGTTGCTGACTGGCACGCCAGGCCACGACCCCATCGGGGTGTGGTCGCTGGTGCGGATGCTCGACGGTGGGGAGCGCCTTGGCAAGACGGTCACCCGCGCTCGGGACGAGTACCTCACCGAGGGGCGGATGCTCCCCACAGGCGCCCGAGTCGGCCGCGAGCCGCGCCCCGGGGCGATGCGGCGGCTTATCCGCAAGGCGTCCGACGTGATGCGATACGCCGAGGCCGGCGAGGGGCTCGTGCTTCCCGAGGTGGACTACCAGGCGCTCACCCCGACCATGGGGTGCGAGGCGGTCCGCATGAGCAGGGAGCTGCTCGCCGACGGCGTGACGCACCTGCCCGACGGGCGCGAGGTCTACACGTCGGGACCAGGTGCCGTGGTGAACCTGATGCACCAGCTCACCACTGGGGCGATCTGGTACAGACCACCTCTCGACCCCGATGCGGAGCCCGAGCTGGTGCAGGTGGATCGCATTCGGCCGGCTCTGGACTACACGGCCTCGGCCGTGCGCGCTCGCCAGAAGGTCACTGGCCGCGGCGTTCTGGTGATGACGTGGTTCAGGCACGAGGAACCGTACTTGCGGGCTCAGCTGCGGGAGATGCGCATCGGCTCGGCCAAGCGCGCCGAGGACCGCGCGGCGTTCAACGCCGGCAACCTTGACGTGCTTATCGCCCACCCGGCGTCAGCGGGTCACGGGCTCAACCTCCAGTTCGGGGGTGAGTCGCTGGTGTGGTCCTGCTTGCCGTGGTCGCTGGAGCTGTGGGAGCAGGCTAACGCCCGACTCGCCCGGCCAGGCCAGACGGCGGAGCGTGTGTCCTGCCAGTTCAACGTGCCGGTGTACGGCCACGGAGAGCCGTCTATCGCTTCCGCAATCTTGGACGCGCTGGGCCGCAAGGCGGACATCCAGCGGACGGTGTTCACCACGCTCGGCCTGAGTGATGAAGAACACGGGGGCGTCAACTTGACCGATTCGGATGACGCCACATATATTTGAGCCATGGACGACGACATCCGCAAGGAGGTGGACAACCTCCGCAACCTGATCGAGAAGCAGGAGACGAGCCTGTCCCGCTTCATCACCGAGCGCCGCCGGGCGCTCAACCGGCTCCACAAGCTGGGCCTCCCGTGGCCCATGATCGCCCGAGAGGTCGGAGTCACCACGCAGACAGCGATGCGCTGGGCCGGCAAGTTCGCCCGCCGCCGCCGCTGAACCACCCAACACAACCTGAGAGGAACATACGCATGAGCGTCAACGTCACCACCGGCCCCGCGACCCTGTCCTGGCCCCACCTGGCCGAGCTGGAGGCCCGCAACGGCAACAGCAAGCCGAAGGTCTCCACCGCTGTCTTGGTCCCCAAGAGCGACACCGCCACCGTCGAGGCGCTGAAGGCCGCCGTCCGCGAGGCCGCCGCCGAGAAATGGGGCACCAAGGTCCCGAAGAGCCTGCGCACCCCGCTCAAGGACGGGGACAACAGCGACTACGAGGAGCAGTCCGGCCACATCACCTTCAACGCCTCCTCGATCCGCCGAGTGCCCATCGTGGGCACCGACCTCCTGCCTTTCTCTGACGAGAAGATCGCCGAGGAGGTCTACGGCGGCCAGAAGGCCCGCGTCGCGGTTCGTGCCTTCGCCTACGAGGTGGACGGGTCCAAGGGAGTCTCCTTCGGACTCCAGATGGTCCAGATTCTCGGTGGCGGGGAGAGCTTCGGCGGGGGTGCCGCCTCGGCGGAGAGCCTGTTCGGCCCCGCTCAGCCGTCGGCCAGCCCGCAGGGCGCTGTCGAGGACCCGCTCGCGGGTCTGATGTGAGACCCGAGACCCCAGTTGAGCGGGCGCTGATCGCAGCGGTCAGCGCCCGCGGGGGTCTAGCTATCAAGCTGGCCCCTACGATGCGCGGTCTGCCTGATCGGCTGATCCTCCTGCCGAACGGGGAGATGAGGCTGGTCGAGCTCAAGGCCCCTGGCGAGACGCCGAGGGAGTCACAGAAGATGGTCCACCGGCATCTCGAGGCCATGGGCCACCTAGTCACCACAATCGACACGACAGAGGGAGCGAGACGATGGGCCGAGACGCACGTGACTCGGTGAACCACCCCAGCCACTACGCCGAGGGATGGTCCAACGGCGCCGAGGTCATCGACATCACGGAGAACCTGAACTTCAACCGCGGGAACGCGGTCAAGTACATCGCCCGAGCGGGGCGTAAGGACGCGATGAAGACCATCGAGGACCTGAAGAAAGCGAGGTGGTACATCGACAGGGAGCTGAAGAGACTAGGGGATGAGTGAGTGACGACCCCCTCAGGCCGCAGAACTTGCGGGACCTGAGGGGGTCGTCATATTCTGTAGTCATGCCAACCCTTTACCTAGACACCGAGACCTACTCTGACATCGACATCTCGGCCGGCGCGCACCGCTACGCCGAGAGCACTGAAGCCTGCATCACTCTCGCCATGTGGGCACTCGACGACGAGCCCGTGAAGATCACCGAGGGGGCGACCACCGAGGGTCACGACCCGGCGCTGTGGAAGGAGTTCATCACCCTCATCCGAAACCCCCAGGTCACCAAGGTCGCCCACAACGCCGCCTTCGACCGCATCCAGATCAGCGCCTACACCCACGGCCGCGCCACCGGCGAGTACCTCGACCCCGCCGAGTGGATCGACACCATGCACTGGGCGTACCTCCTCGGCCTGCCCGGCTCGCTGAAGGGCCTCGCCAAGGCGCTGAAGTGCGACGACAAGGACACAGCCGGGACGCTCCTTATCAACCGCTTCGCCAAGCCGCAGCCGGCCACCAAGACGTTCCGCGGCGGCCGCTATATGCCGAGCGACGACCCCGAGCGCTGGGCTGAGTTCCGCGCCTACGGCATCCAGGACGTCGAGGTCCTCCGTCAGGTGCACCGAGCATTGGAGCGCGAGTGGCAGGCGATCGACCTGTCCCCCTCGGCGTTGGAGCGCGCCGTCGAGCTCACCGCCGAGAAGATCACGGATGCCGGCCTCCCCCTCGATGTCGAGCTGCTGCACGCCCTTAAGCGCTGCGAGGACGACAACGTGAGCCGACAGGCGGAGGAGTTGAAGAGCATCACCGGCCTCGCCAACCCGAACAGCACCGCCCAGCTGCACACGTGGTTCGCGTCGAAGGGGATCAACCCCCCCGATCTACGCCGAGAGACCGTTGAGCCCCTGGCCGCGGACGAGTCGCTACCGGCCGAGGTGCGTCGCGTCGCTGAGTTGCGAGTGGCGTCCGCCCGCGTCGCGGGGAAGAAGCTCGCGGCGGCCGAGCTTCGGCGGGGCGCCGGCGACCGAGCGCGAGGGACCCTCCGCTACCTCGGCGCCCACACCGGCCGCTGGAGCGGGAGCGGCTTCCAGCCGCAGAACCTCCCCCGGGAGCATCTGCCCAAGGGCGAGACTGTTGACGACGTGCTCGACAAGTGCCTGCTTGGAGAGCCCGTGACCCCGGTCGAGGTTGCGGCGTGCGTGCGCTCGGTCATCACTGGCCCCCTGATCGTCTGCGACTACACCTCCATCGAGGCCATCGTGCTTGCCTGGCTCGCCGGCGAGCAATGGGTGCTCGACGCCTACGAGGCCAAGCGTGACCTCTACGTCGAGACCGCATCGCGCATGAGCTCCGCTGTCGGCCATGAGATGACTCGGCAGGAGGGGAAGACCGCCCTGCTCGGATGCGGCTACGGTGCGGGGCCGAACGGCCTGCGAGCGTTCGCCGGCGACGGGCCGAGCGATGAGGCGCTTCAGGCCCAGGTGGACGCATGGCGCCGAGCGAACCCCCACATCACGGCGCTGTGGGACCAGCTCGGCCGCGAGTTCCGAACCGGAGGAGAGCGCATCGTGGCCGGGCAGGACTCCTTCGGCCGAGCCTTCCGCCGGATGCTGCTGCCGAGCGGCCGAACCCTGATCTACCGAGGCATCCGTGCGACTCAGGACCGTTGGGGCCGCCCGTCCGTGGCGTTCTGGGATGCGCGCCGCAGCGTCGCCGTCGAGACGTTCGGCGGTCGCCTGACGGAGAACCTCGTGCAGGCCGTGGCCCGCGACTGCTTGGCGTCCGCGATGGTCCGACTCGACCGCGCCGGGTTCGAGCTCGTGGCGCACGTCCACGACGAGGTGCTCATAAAGGGCCCGTCGGACTGGTGGGACTACGCGGCTGGAAGGCCATCCCCCGCCGGCGTCGAGGCGTTCCGCAAGGTGCGGGACATCATGAGCTCCGACCTGCCGTGGGCGCCTGGCCTGCATCTGCGGGCCGCCGGCGGCGTCGTGGACCGCTACCGAAAGCTCACGGACGCCGACGAACTTGACTAGCCGCAGAACATCTGCATACGATTTGCACAGCCCAACCAAGGAGGAAACCCATGGCGACACCAGCCATCATCATCGAAGACTTTGCCAAGGAAATGGAGAAGGCACTTCGGGCTGTGCTCCCGACCCACGTCAAGGATGTCCGCGTCACACCGAAGAGCGTCTGCGTCTTCCTCGACGAGAAGAGGGACGGGACTCGCGTCTCAAGGGGCTTCGGCGTGGATAACTGCGGAGACTGGCACCTGCGTGCTATTGAGTGGTCACCGACAGGCCGGACCACCACGGAGTCGGGTCGCATTCACGCTTACTCCCGAACGGGGCGTGGTGGCCTCGCGAGCAAGGCAGCGGACTGGTTCGCGCGGGACTTCGCGGAGGTGATTTCCCAGTGAAACGCCAACTCAGTGCGACCGCAGTCGAGCGGGACGAGCGAGCCACCGCAGAAATCTGCGACCACCTAGAAGACCTCGCCTGTCACCGAGGCCAGTACTACCCCCGGGACATGAAGCGAATCTCCGACCCGCTAGGCGCCAAGACCGGAAACCTGTCTGAGCGCCTCGCCCGACGCTCCGAGTGGACCATCGGTGAGGTTCTCGCCCTTGCCGATGCCGGGCTGCTCCCCGGGGCCCTGCGAGCTCGCATCACCGAAGCGATGGGGGGCTCTGCCGAGGATGGCGGAGCTGAAGCGATCAGCCGCGAGGTGGCCCTCGACTACAACCGGGCGCGTAACGCCATCATCGTCCTCGACCGGGGGCGGGAGATCGGGGTAGCCCGGTTCCACACCCGGCTGTCCGACGCAACCACCAAGCTTGTCCGGGGAATCTGCAAGATTGCCGGCAAGTGCGACTAACCTCAGAAGACATGAAGCACATCACCGTTTTTCACCAGCCAAACTGCCAGCCCTGCCGACTCACCATGAGGATGCTCGACAAGCTCGGCGCCCCCTACGTCAGCCGCCCTCTCGACGACGGTAGCCCCGAGGCTGAGCGGGTCCTCAATAACGCTCGGGCGCTCGGCATGACCTCAGCACCCATCGTCGAGGTCCGTGACGAGTCGGGCACTATTGTCCGCACGCTGAGTGGCTACCGCCCGGCGGAGCTGCGGGAGATCGCGGGGGTCGCCCGTTGACCCCGCTTGATGAGGCGATCATCGCCAATGACCTGCTTCCCCGCGAGCAGCAGCGGACCAACCAGGAGATCGCGGACGAGTTCAGCACCTCTGAGGCGTCGGTGCGCCGGCACCGGGCCAAGCTGAAGCGCCGCGGCGCCCCTGACCAGGGGCACGACGCGTTCTTCAACGACGTCCCCGTGGACGCCATCGTGCAGCGCGGGAAGACGATCCGCCTACCCGACGGTTCCTACGAGAAGATCACGTGGAAGCCGGGCGCCGTCGAGATGGCCGAGGCCAAGCGACTGTCCTACGATGACCTGGAGCCTGTCTTCCGGGAGCCTCTCCTGCCGAAGCCGGCCCCGATCGTAAAGGGCGACGAGGATACTCTCGTGGTCTGCCTCGCCGACTTTCAGATCGGCAAGCGGCAGTCGGGTGGCGGCACGGAGGACACTATCCGCCTCGTGCGGCGCGCCATCAAGGACATCGCGGACGACATCCGCTTCCGCGACCCATACAAGCGCATCATCCTCGCCGACGTGGGCGACAGCACGGAGGGGTTCTGGAACGTCGCCAGCCAGGCGCAGACCAACGACCTAAGCCTGACCGACCAGATCAGGACCGTGCAGCGCCTCTACGCCGAGGCCCTCCGCGCCCTCGCCCCTCTATGCTCATCCCTCTACTATGTGGCCGTCCCATCCAACCACTGCGCCGTCCGCACCGGGCCCGGCAAGAACAGTCGCGCCAACGCCCCCGATGACGACTTCGGGATCATGATCTCCAAGAACATCGAGGACATCATCGCCGGACGCTCAGGCTACGAGCACGTCACCTTCCACCGTCCTGAGAAATGGGAGGAGGCCGTCACCGTGGACGCCGCCGACGGTACCCGCATCGGCTTCACGCACGGCCACCTGGCGGGCTCGCAGTCGAAGGTACCTACGTGGTTCAGGGACCTCGCATTCGGGCGCAGGAGTGGTCTCTACGACGCAAGAATCCTCGTACACGGCCACTGGCATAACTTCGGTGTCCGCCAGGTCGGCGATGCTCGCTGGATCATTTCATGCCCGTCGGCTGATCGCGGGAGCGACTGGTGGACGAACATCTCCGGCGACTCGACCCGGCCGGCTATCCTCACCTTCGAGGCCCAAGGCGGCAATGCATTCGCGTGGGAGCTCTACTCTTGAGGAAGCAAGGCGAACCGCAGGAAGGGGGGGAGACATGCGCTGGTACTGGGATGCCACCGTCGGCAAGGCACTGAGCGGCTGGCGATGGCGGCTGAGTCACCTCTGGTGACAAGCATCACGTAAGCACGGCGGCCACAGAACTTGTGTGGCCGCCGTGCTTGTGCATATATTTGAGCCATGGCAAACGACACGCTCCAGATCATGCAGTCGATGAACATGGCCCTCAAGTACGAGGGTGAGCTGGTTCGCGAGAACAGTCACGTGGTCGGTATCAAGCCGAACCCGCTCAGCGGCTCCGTGTTCTACGCCAAGGTGCTGGACAACGACTCCGTTGCCTTCAGCGTCCGCACCGACGGCGAGATCGTCGCCCACGGCGTCATCCCCGATCTCACCTACGACGGCTACGACTACTTCGCCGGCCTCCTCCAGGACATCGACTCCGGCCTGTTCAACCAGAGAAAGGACACCAAGCTGTGAACACCAACGACCTCGACCGCGACGTCATGAACCAGGACGCCGACTTCATCCTCGGCACCAGCCTCGCCGGCTGGATCGCGGGCCTCGCGCTCTGCGTCTCCATCCTCCTGCTGGCCGCCGCCCCCACCGCGATCACTCAGGTGTTCGCCCTCGGGACCCTGATCTCCACCCTCATCCTGAGCGCCTGGCTCGCCCGCAGGCTCAAGAACAACCGCTGACCCACCCGCTCAACCCGACCTCGAAAGGTACAGACCAATGATCCTCCTCGCCCTCATCTTCCTAGCCATCACCGCCTTCGTCATCGCCGCCGTCGCTGGTGTCATCCTCAACGTCGTCCGGGCTCTGCGCGGCAAGCCCCGCCCCCTGCCCAAGCGCGCCTACTGGGACCACAGTCACCCCCGCTACCGTGAGGCCCACACCGTCTACCTCTCCACTGAGCCCCCGGCCCAGAACTGACACCCCAGGACGCTGAAGGGCCCGCCGCACCGATGAGGTGTGGCGGGCCCTTCGTCTCACAGGTGCTTCTCGATCTCGACCGGCGGATCAGGGGGGACGTCATCCGTTCGAGCTCGAGCCCACCGGAGCAGGCGGCCGGCGTAGTCGATGGCTATCCACTTCACCGCGTGCGCTTCCCGCTCCGACTCCACAGCCTCGTCGCGGCGGGACTCCGCGACGGCGACCGACTTCTCCAGTGCCTCAACCCGGTCGGCGAGGTGCTGCACCGTGATGTCGAGAATCTGTACCTTGCTCGCCTCTCGCTGAGTCCTGCGGGTCAGGGATGCGCCCCCCATGGCGGCCGCAGCCGCCACAATCGCGGTGAGCAGGGGCACCACGTGTGGCGTGATTTCAATCAGGTCCATATCGTCCTCACCAGATGATCTCTCCGCTCTTGTGGGGGCCTGCGCCCTCCACACCCAGGTCCAGGGTGTACCACGGCGCCTCGCCATCCCCGAAGTCCTGCCACTTGCAGGTCCCACCAGCAGCGCCTTCGATCTCAATGATTCGAGCGCCCTTCACGAGCACCGACACCGACGCCCCGGGCTCACCGGTCACGTGGGCGATGAACCGGTCCTCCCCACGCTCCAGCCGGGCGCTAGACGCACCCCGGTCGGAGGACGAGAACACGCACCACGGCGCGCGCCGAGACGCGATCGCGGGCACGTAATCCGGAAGGACCCAGGATGCCTCCCCCTTCGAGTCGAGCTCGACGACGTTCCAGTACTCGATGCCGTCGAAGGGGGACTCGGTTGCCATGTGCTGAAGCATGGCGCCACCCCGCTCTTCAGACATCTTGGGGACGTGCATGGAGAACCTCTTGGTCTTCCCCGTGGTGAAGAATCCGTCCCCGTTGATGCAGGCGTAGTTGCCATTGGCTTTCGACCACATGTATGTACCAGCGTTGCTCCCCGAGGCGAACCCCAGGTTGCGCCCACCCCCGACGCTGGAGATGCGCCAGTGGTCCCAGCCAGCAAGCACGCCGTTGTCTGTGGTGTATCGGTCGCCGGCGAAGAAGAACGCCTCGTTTCGCTGGCCCTGGGCCACGATCCGGGTGTTGTTGAGTGCGTTCTGGAAGGATATTCCAGCTTGACCGATGTACATCTCCAGCGTGCGATCGTTGACCTGGAAGTCGATCTTCCCGCCGTTGATAGTGAGGGCGGCGTCGTTTCCGCCCCATCCGATCTCCCGGTTTCCGATGGTGAAGTGCCCCGACACGTCGAAGTCGGAGGACGGCGCTGCGATGACGGTCTGGAGCTCCCCCCGCCCATTCTGCTTGAGCATGATCCCGCCGGGGTAGCGCAGTGGCGCCACAGACCGGTTAAAGACCAGCCCCATGCCATACCGAACGGGGCCCGCAGGGTCGGTTGATGAGACGTCCGACAACCGGGCGAAGGACCACTCGTCCTTCGACATGAGGCGGCCGGTGATGTCGATGTCTCCAGTGGAGGCATCGATGCGGAACTTGTCCGTGGACCCGTCTGCGCTGACAAGCCGGAGACCGTTCGAGTCCAGCACCACCCGGCCGCGGCCAGACCCGGAGGTCCGCACTGTGGCACCCGTGATGATCTGCCCGTCGAGCGCCCCGACGGCGAGCATGTTTGCCGTGATTTTGTCGAAGGTGCCTTCCTTGGCCGTGACGATCTGCGACCACAGCTTCTTCGCCACCGCCTCGTCGAAGTTGGCGTTGCTGGCGATGATCTGGTTGGCCTCGATCTTCAGGAAGCGCCCCACGCCGGCCGCGATGGTCTGCGCGGCCGGGTCCTGTAGTGCCCCCGTGTCAATGATGCGGTTCGTGCCCACGGGGAGCTTCCCCGCGGCCTGGAGCGTGGCGATGGCCAGCTTGGCCGCAGAGGAGAGGGCCGGGTCATCCTCGACCTCGGCCCACACGCTCCCCCTGGGAGATGTCTGCTGTTTCCCCATTAGGACTCAGCGCCGCCTTCAGCCTGCTCGCGCTCCAGCTCGGCGACACGTGACTCCGCGAGCACGGCCCGCGTGGTCATGGCCGAGAGCTCAGCGGAGAGGCGGTTGATGATGTCGGCGGCGTCAATCTTGGGCTGGGTATCCATGCCCCCATCGTAGCGAATCGCCCCCACCGCTAAGCGATGAGGGCGATTCGCATCCCAACCCGACCCCCGAGAGGGGCACGAGATCATCCTACCAAGGACTCACTCGGTCTCGACGTGGTGGCGGGCAAACAGTGCAACGGCGACCGGAGCGAGCTGCCCCAGGGCGCGCATGACTGCATCCGCGTTCTCCGCCGTGATGACGCCATAGGCGACCGCCAGGGAGAAGACAGCTGCGATGACGCCATAGGCGGCCTTGCGCTGCTCCGCGGTGAAGGTGAACTTACCAGATGAGTGCTTTCCAGGCATGATTCCTCCATTCGGCCTTGTGGGCCAGGGACCAGTCTAGCCGCTGAAGACCTCAACGCTGCAGGCGGCCTCCTTGCGCCCATCCCACACCGTGATGGTGGCTGGGACCCCCTTGCTGCCGTCCCACACCGTGACAGCGGGGCCCGCAGGCGCCGGAGTCTCGTAGACGCTGACCGCCTTGAACGTGATATCGCCACCGACCGCGCCGAACGACGGAAGCCAGTTCGGCTGATCCGTGTCAGACAGGAGGAAGTCGATACGGCGCGTGATGAGGCGGCCCACCGAGAGCGGGAAGTCGTCAATCGTCGTCTGCCTGATCCTCGACTTGCCGGCGTTGAAGTGGTTGTGCCGGATCGAGAGAGTCGCCGCAGCGGTGGTGGTGTACGTCAGCTCGACACTCCACCGCTTCGACCCAACCGGGACGGCGTTGCCGTCATAAGGCGTCGAGGAACCGCCCGCAAGCAGTGTGATGCCATCTGCCACGATGCGGCTAGACGACTGCCACCAGCTCCCGAATGCGGGAAGAACGGAGTCAGCCATTAGACCCCCTTCCGAACCAGGACGGTGTTAGCCGGCGTTCCGGGCGGGACAGGCTGAGTATTCTCCAGCACCATCAGGTTGCTTGGGCCCGCATCACCGGGGCGCCCAGGGGGACCAGCAGGGCCAGGCGGACCAGCAGGGCCAGGCGGACCAGCAGGGCCAGGTGAACCGGCGCCACCGCTCGGCTTCGCCGCGGTCTTCGCGGCCGAAGCCTCGAGCATTGCCTGAATGCCGGTGGGAGTCAGGTCGCTGGTGGTCTGCACCGAGCCGCCGTCACTGACAGCGCCCGAGGCGGACCAGTCGTCCCAGCCCTCATCGTCCCAGGAGATGGAGTAGGTGCCTCGCCCGGGCGTCTCACGGAGAGCTACATCGGGGAGGTTCGTAACGTCAACGCCGCCCGCGGCGGGCAGGACAGGAGAGACCTGAACCCAACCCGCCGCAGGCGAGATGAAAGTGATCGATCGTGTGGCCATGGCTCCAGTCTAGGCCACTCGGCGCACCGTGATGCCGTGGACCACGAAGCCGTTGGCCGGCGCCTCGATCCAGGGCGCCCACCTCGATGGCGGGCGGCGCTTCAGGTGTCTTGTCTGTATCAGCCATACAGACAAGGCTACCGGGTCACCAGAGCTTGCCGGTCCCCGACTTGGAGTTGTTCAGCGCCCGCTGGAGCGCCCCGATCGTGGCAGTGCCAGGCTCGCCGTCAACCCAATCGGTGAAGTCCCAGCCAGCCGGCAAGTACTCGCGGTGCCAGGCGATCACGAGGTACTGGAACGTCCGCCAGGTGTTCGGCCCCAGGATGCCGTCGGTCTCCAGCGCCGGGGCGCCGTTCAGCGCGATCTGAGTGTCCGCCGGCACGGCCGAGTTGAGGAACGCCTGGAACCGCTCGATGGCGGGAGAGCCGTCCTCGTCAAGCACGCCGTCAACCGTGGTGCCCATGACCTGCTGAAGCCGGCCGATGGTCGCCATGCCGAAGACACCGGTGCACCGGAGCTCGCCCTGGCCGTCGGACTTGTTCCACTTGCCCGTGTAGGGGTTCACGTCCTTCACCGGCGCAGGGGACTGCGCGGCTGCGAAGCCCGAGCCGTTGGACAGCTCGGACAGGTGCGAGTACCAACGGCCGGGGCAGTCGGTGTTCATCCAGTCCCGGTGGCCCACGATGGGTAGCGGGCCGTGCTCGGCGCGGATCGCCTGGATCAGGCCGATCACGGTGGCCACGTCGCCGTCGGTCATCTCCGGCCGGCACTCGATGCCGATGGAGCGGGGGTTGCCGCCGGGGCCGGCGTGCCAGGCGCGGTCGTAGTCGTGGACCAGCTGAGTCACTCGGCCAGCGCTGGCGACGTAGTGAGCGCTGGAGTTGCCGTCCTCACGGCAGAGGTAGTTCACCACGTTCTGGTGTGACTGGCCGTCAACGCCCCAGTGGTGGATCGTGATGGAGTCAACGTCGCCGTAGGGGCGGCCGCTGGAGTAGTTGGGGGACCACTGGACGTCGGTCACAGCAGCATTGGTCATGGTTCCTCCTGTCAGTAGGTACTACAAGCGTATCGGTCAGTAATGGGTCTTCATCTGGTACACGTCACCGAATGGGTCGAGCCACAGCGACTCACCAGGCGTGCCCTCGTCAGGCGGGTACTGCCCACCCCACCTCGCGCCGGCAAGCCTCTCCTGTGCTTCTCGGATCGCTCGGAGGTCCTTGTCGATAGCGGCCTTGGCGCCGTCGATGAGCTGCTGCGAGCCCGTGAGCTTCTTCACCAGCGCCTCGGTGTCAATCGCCGAGGCCACCGTGTGCGGGAACGGCCGTGACCATGGGCCAGGCTTGCCGTCCTGCGCGAGCAGGCGCACCCGGAAGTTGTACTTCTCCCCCGGGTCCAGCGCCGCCTGCGCCCCGGTGACGCTCTTGTCGTAGACGCTGCCCGTCGGCCGCCACCCGTTGGGCGGCTCAGCCGTGTTGGCTAGGTGGATCGACACCTGCCACCGGTTCGCCCACCACGGAGCCGGCTGTCGATTCTCCGTCGTCCCGTTGAAGAAGATCGTGGCAACGCCCATCTGGGACCGGACAGTCGGCCTGGATGCTTCTGGTGTCGGCGGCTGAGTCCACTCCAGCCGGATCATCTGCCCGGACTCGTCCCAGTCACTCGGGATGCGCTTGTCGGTACGGGCCTGCACCCAGAACAGGTATCGGACGCCGATCTCCGCGCTCCCCCACGCGATCTTGTTCGCCGTGGTGACAAGCTGAGTCTCCTCGAGCCACTCCTTGGTCCCATTCACCTCGAAGTTGCGGACGCGGGCGATACGCACCCGGTACTCGACGATCTTGTCCTTCAGCTCGACACCGCTGGCGTCGAGCTTCGGGGCAGGCCACGACATCTCAACAAGGGTCTCGAGTCCTGACCCGGTGTCCGTGACCGTGCCCTTCACCTCCAGCGTGCTTGACCGGATCACCGCCGGTGTCTGCGCAATCTTGGACTGAGAGGACCGGGATCGGACCGGTTCCGCGGTAGACGCCGCAGCGGTGCCAGTAGAGAGCTTCGACGCCGCGACCTCCTGCGCGAGCCGCGTCTGCGCGTTAGCGATCATGGTCCCGAAGATCGTCGAGCCCGAGCAATGGCCCTCAGCGTAGTCAACCTGAATCTGGCTGACACGGAGCCACTGGTCCCGGCCGGCGGCGTGCTCAACCCAGAACCAGTCCCCGACGTTGTAGTCCACCCAGGGCAGGAAGCACCCGGGCTGATCCGCCAGCCAGTCCCGGACGATCTCCTCCTTCGGGCGAGACCTCTCCAGTAACGCCTCCTGCGCAGCCGTCGCGGCGTCGCTCTGAGTCTCTACCCAGTTGGCCTCCAGGGAAATCTCCCGCCCCTCGCGGGGGTCGAAGTTGGGGTCCGTCGGCACCGGCACCTTGAACCGGACGCCATCCTTCCCGAGGACGTGGACTGCGGTGGCAATGTCTGCCCACGACAAGGAGTTGGTTCCCCCGCTGGTTCGCCCAGCCGGCCAGCGCTTCGGGTGCAGTGACTCCAGCGGCTTGTTCACCGGGGGCACTAGAACGAGTTGCCTGCCCTCCCATCGGGGCTGGATCGCCCCGATCTTCTGGAAGCTCTCGAGCAGGGACCAGAGTGTGGAGGTCCACTTCACCTCCATGCCCTTGACTGATGGGTACTTGGTCCAAGCGTTTCCGTTGGCGTCGGCCGCAGGGGCACCCTTGAAGGTGAGCCCGCGCCCCCACCCACGATCCTGGGCCTTCAGCCAGGTCTGGATCACTAGGTCTGCTGGGACGTCTGTGGTGGAGTTCCCCTGCGCGGGCTTGTTGGGGTCCTTGCGCAGCCGGAAGTTCTCCTCCCAGACGAGGGCCTGCTTCAGCCGGGCGCTGATGTGCACGCAGTCGATCGTGCGGGACTTCGTGCCGTCGGACAGGAGGTTCCACGTGGCCTTGCGGACGAGGAACCGCCCGCCGGCGGGCTCGGACCAGGTTCGCCCCCCGTCGAAGGTAACCTCGACGGCGACCTCGTTCTCCTCCTCCAGTGCCGGGTTCGGTTCCTCGGTGTGGGTGAGCTTCAGCGTCGGAACCCCTGAGATGGAGGTGGTCAGGCTGATCTTCGTCGCGTGGTGCAGCACCCCGATGCGGTCCCCGCCGTAGGCGCCGTAGGCGACGGCGCGCAGCATCATCTTCGGCCTTCCGGTGCTCACCATCAGTATGCCCCCTTCCACCACAGGATCGCGGAACCGCCGTTGACCTCAATGACCCCATCGCCGTTGTCCCGCTGCATGAGCCTGAACCCACCTGGCGAGATCGACAGCGTAGGCACCGACCTCTGTGCCACCGGCATGGTGCTGGGGTCGTCCTCCCCGGCGGTCCGCTCCCGCCCCTGCGGCACGGTTCGGATGTCCCACCCCTCAGTGTTGATGATGAGCCACTGCTGGCTCGGCACACGGCCCACGCTCAGGACCGACCCACCGATGGGGTCCTGAACGGTGACCGACCCACCGTCGGTGTCAGCCTTGACCGCAATGTGCGTGGCGATGGCATCCCTGCCGGAGATGATCGGGAAGGACTTGCGTCCGTTCGTCACCATGTCAACGCGCTCGGCTGTCTTCCGTCGCCACTCGCCGGCGACCGCCTCAAGGGTGAAGGAGACCAGTAGGTCGCCGTCGATGCCCTTGGGCTTTGCAGACACCGAGCTCGACACGCGCACCAGCGCCTCAAGCTCTTCACCGTCGCGGCGGGTCCAGCCCATGGTGTGCAGCGACCGAGTGCCCGTGATGCGGCGCAGGGTCCGCAGCCCGGCGGCCTGGTGCGCGCCGAGGATGATCAGCTCCAGCTTCACCGTGGAGACACCGGCCGCCATCGGGGCCAGGGCGAGCACGCCGTCGTAACGGGGCACCTTGACGCTGGGCGAGACCATCGCACCCCATTGTGGGAGCTCGGTCTTCTCCGTGAGTCGCCAGCGCCCCGCCGGATCATCCAGCGGGACGCCATCAATTGAGTACGTGTCGTTGGGCATGACACCAGTCTATTAGGACAGGGCCAGGGCTATGCCCTGCGCGACGTCGTTCCTTGTCTTCCAGTCCTCCTGCTTCTGCGGGTAGTTGTTCGTGATGTTGATCGTGGGCTGAACACCGCCGGGGGCCGCGGGGCCGAGCTCGACGTCGGGGCTGAAGCCCCGGCTGACCTTCCAGGCCGTGCGCGCGGCCGGGTCCTCGAACCCGACTCTGACCCCGTTGGTGATGTCCCGCATCGTCCGCTCGAGCTCCGGCATGGCGCCCTTCAGACCGGTCTGAAGACCATCCATGATCCAGCCACCGGCCGGGACCAGAAGCCTGAGGTCGTAGGCCCGCGGGCCCTTGTGCTCGGCGATCCAGTCACCGATGCCACCAACCCAGCTCTGAACGTCGGTGAAGGCGGACTTCAGCCCGTTCAGGAACCCATTGATGATGTTCTTTCCAGCGTTCACGAGCCAGGAGCCGGCGTTGCTGAACATGTTGATGATGTTCTGTGGGAGCTGGCGGAACCAGTCGAGCATGCTGGAGCCGATCTCCTTGACTCCGTTCCACATCCCGGTCATGGCGCTGATCACGAGGCTCTTGATGCCGTTCCACGCTGAGCTCCACAGCCCGGGAATCGAGTTCCACAGGTTGGAGACGAAGTTGACGATGCTGGACCCGATACTGCTTGCGGTGCTCAAGAGACCATGCCAGGTGTTGGAGAAGAACGACGTGATGCCGTTCCAGATGGAGTTCCACACGCCGGGGATGGCGTTCCACATGCTCACCGCGAAGTTGACGACAGCAGACCCAATGGTCTTGGCAGTGTTGAGGAGGCCGTTCCAGACGTTGGAGAAAAACGTCGTAATGCCGTTCCATACCGCGGCCCAAATCGCCGGCAGGTCGTTCCACAGCTCGGTGAGGAACTTCCACGCGATCTGGGGGATACCGATGAGGATGAACAGCAGTCCCACGAGGGCGCCGTAGAGGATAGCCTTGATGGCCTCCCAGGATGCGGACCACACCTGGCCGAGCAGGTCCCACAGCGTCCCGAGGCCGTCCATAATCATGCCGGGGATGCCGGTGATGAAGTTGACCAGTCCCTCCCACATCTGGGTGAAGAAGCCTGAGATCGAGTCCCATGCTCCGGAGAGGAAGTTAAGGATCGCCTCCGGGATGCCGGCGACGAACGTGGAGACGCTCTCCCACAGGCCAGAGAAGAAGCCCTTGATCCACTCCCACGCGACGTTCCACGCCGCCACGATGGCGTCCCAGGCGCCCACCAGCACCGGCCACACAGAGTCCCAGTTGGCGATCAGCAGCACGATGGCCGCGATGATCGCCCCGATGCCGATGATGATCCAGGTGATCGGGGACGCCAGCAGGGCGCTGTTCATCACCCACTGCGCCGCAGCTGCGACGAAGATCGCCGCGGACAGGACACCCAGGGCAATGGCGATCCCCTTGATGAGCTCGGGGTTCTCATGCGCCCAAGCGATGAACGCCTCCATCTTCGGCGTGATCCAGTCGAGCGCCTTCGCCACGCCATCGAACACGGTCGCGGCAAGCGGCTGGAGCGCGAGCTTCGCCTTGTTCACTGCGATCTGGAACTTCTCGGGGCCGTCGGCGGTGTCCGCCTGGACGCCGAGGATGGTGTCGCCCGTGGCGCCGATGGACTCTCGAAGGGTGTTCAGGTCGAACGCACCGGACTTCAGCGCCTCGAGGAACTGGGGCGCGCCCTTGGTGCCGAAAATCTTGCCGGCCTGAGTGAGCGCCGCCGCCTCGTCTCCAGACTTGACCAGGTTGTCGATCTCGCCGATGACGCGGTTGAATGCGTCCTTGGGCGCCTCCCCGTCCTTAGCCAGCGAGACCATGCCCTTACCCATGGCCGCGATGGTGGCCGTTGAGTTGAGACCTGCCTTGTCGAGGCGACCGACCAGTGTTGCGACGTCCTCGATGTCGAAGCCGAGGTTGCCGAGGGTGGGCGCCGCCTTGGCGGAGGACTCGGCCAGCGTGTTCATCGACACGCCGGTGGCCTGGCTGATACGGAACAGCTCATCCATCACCTCAGACGTCTCCGTGGCCGGGATGGCGAAGGCGGACATCGCAGAGGAGAGCTTGTTGATGTCGAGCTTCTCCCCGAAGAGATCGCCAGCGGCGATCACCTGCGAGGCGACCGTCTCAAGCTCGTCACCCGTGAGGCCCAGTCGAGTGTTCAGGTCCGCGACAGTCTGCCCGGCGTCCTCGAACGTGGTAGGGACCGTCGTGGCGACCTTCTTCGCGCTGTTCTCCAGGCTCTCCAGGGCCTCGCCGGTGGCCCCGGTTCCAGCACGAATGGTGTCCGACATGCCATCGAACTCTGCCCCGATGTCATACAGCGCCTTGCCGACCCCGATGGCGGCGGTTCCGAGCGCTGCGGCGATCAGCGTGGGGTTAATCGCCCCCTGCAGCTTCTCGCCAAAGAGGCCCCCGAACTTAGAGCCTCCGTCGGCACCGCCCTCACCGATCTTCTCCCCAGCCTCCTTGCCTGCCTCCTCTCCGGCCTTCTTGGCCGGAGGGATGATGGCGTCGGTGATCTGCCTCTCGGCACCGGGGGCCGCGGCAATGAGCTCGTAGTACGCGGTCGCGAGCTTAGGCCCGTCAGCCATCAGTATCCTCCGGTAGGTTCAGGATGCGTCGCATCTCGTCAATCGAGGTGCCCTCGCCATACGGCGTTGCACTGTCTGTGTCGTTCTCGGGCGGGCGGATCAGGTTGGTCACTGGCATGTACTCGGGCGGGTCCACACGCTTGTCACCGGCGGTCTGCCAGGACAGGACGCGCAGCAGGTGCACGATGAGCGACTGCATGTGCTCATTCGGCGACCACGATCCGCGGGCCACGGCCAGGCATGAGCCCATCGGCGGGCTGACGAGATATGCCTTGAGGTCCCGCCAGGAGAGGCGGCCACTCCACACGTCGTCGAGTGACCGCCCCATCCCAAGCAAGTCAGACCTCACCGCGTTCTCGTAGCGGTAGGCCTCCGTCAGGAGGCCGAGGATTCCCCCACAGAGGTACCGGATGCCTCTCCCCAAGCGGTGATGATCGCCTCCAGCTGGTCGCTGGAAACGACGTCAGTCAGACCAGGGCAACAGTCCTCGATGATCTCGAACTGGATCGCCTCGGCCTCAAGGCGGGCGAGCGCCTGAGCGTCCTCAGAGGAGTCCTCATCCTTCAGGCGTCGAGACACCTCGGAGAGGCGACGGCGGTAAGACGCCTTGATGTGCTTCAAGAGCGGCATCGACCGGTCCTCCTTCTCGCCGGGGAGGCGGAAGATGAAGCGGTTCTCAGCCTTGTCAGCCTTGGCTCCCGGGACGAGGAAGGCGCCGGCGGCGGGCTTAGTCATTGTGTGATCCTCTCGGTTGGTGTTTGGGTGTGTCAGTTCTTGACCCAGAACTCGCGGTAGAACGCGCCGTCTACCGGGAACAGGTCGAGCTTCAGGGTGTTGGCCATGATGTCCTTGCCGTTCATCTCCACGTCACCATCGATAACGGCCTGAGCGTCGTCGTAGACGATGGTTCCCTTGGCAACGTCGGTGTTGACGATGACCACGATTCCGCGGTGAGGCGGAATCTCGTTGAGCTTGCCGACGATGTTGATGTTCTTGCCCGTCTTGGTGACGTTGGCGTCGCCGTAAACGAGCTTGTGGCCGGTGATGTTCAGGTACTCGGCGACCGGAATCTCGACTGTCGCCTCGGCACCCTCACGGGTGGACAGAATGACGTCGCCGCCCCACGCCTTCACCTTCGAGGTGGAGTTGGAGATGGAGCGCTTCGGGCCGGAATCCGTCAAGTAACCGATGGCCTCCAGCGTCACCCCGGTCGGGGCGTTCGTGAGATCGACGTGGGCGGTGATCTTCTTGGCGTCCTCGGTGGTGCACACGAACACACCGCCGATGACGGACATCGGCTTGGGTGCGATGACGTTCGAGGCATCGCTCTTGCCGTTGACAGGCATTCAGTCCTCCTTGTAGTGCAGGGTCCCCCGCACCTCGGGCGGGCTTGGCTCTAGTCTACGTCGAGGCGCTCAGACTCCGTGGTGACCTCAGCCTGAACCGAGTACCGGTGCAGGTGCGGATAGTCCGGGTGCGGGTTGTCGTAGGGCCCGCTCTGCACGCGCCCCGAGTGCCACTCCTGCCGATCAAGAGCCACGACGGCGGCGGCGGCGGCGGCCAACCGCTGAGCCGACGGGCCATCCTTGGCGTAGCAGTGCATAAGCACCGTTGCCGCGTACGACACCATGGTCTTCGGGTAGCCGCCGGCAACGTACACGTGGATCGTGTTCCCAGCGCCCGGGTCCTTGGCCAGGATCGAGGAGACCTTGACAGGGGCGCCCACCACCTTCGCGCACTCGCTTCGGAGCGCGGCGATGAGCGCCGGCAGAGGGTCCTTGGTGAGAATCAGCTGCGCCATGGTCAGCCTCCTAGAACTGCTCGGGTAAGGACATCATCGCGCGCCTGCACAAGGCGGCCGTAGTAGGTGGCAGTCTTCACGATGCCTCGGGCGCGCGTGGCATTCGGCTTCGACTGGTAGGCGAACGGCTCTTCCCTGGCTTTCCTCTGCCCACCCCGGGCCTCGTCACTGTCGCCCAGGCTCGCCATCGCGTTGGCGCTGGCCGCTGCGCTCTCGCCGAAGGAGTCGATCTCATCCTGATATGACTTGCGGAGCTCATTGAACCCGTCGTGGTG
>QWCR01000115.1_pt1 | contig 34625 bp, 57 predicted proteins | sample 1972581 | NCBI WGS metagenome assembly QWCR01 (sample SAMN09866703, study PRJNA288562) | Human oral metagenome isolate pre4_saliva, whole genome shotgun sequencing... | isolation source: mouth | host: Homo sapiens | place: USA: California
TATTTTTACGGATGTAAATATTGTGAACACCGTCATCATCCCCAGTTGATGTAACAGCTTTCACATTAGGAATATCACACTCAATAATATTAATAATCAAACTAACAACCCCTAATAGTATTATTTTTTATTTCTAGATTTGATAAATTCTATATAATTTACTGCTTCTTGCATTTCCTCTTTAGAGATACCACGTGATGCGGAAAATAATAAACGAGCCTCTGGACGTGTACGTAGATATTCTGCAAATTCAGCAGTTTCAGGATCTACATAATAACCTTCTGTTTGAGTAGATTTATTTTGTTGATGCGGTTCTTGCCACCCCATTAGATATGCTGGAGTAGTATTTAATGCTTTGGCTAAAGGTTCAAGCACATCAATTGGCATATTTTCAATATCACCATTTTCATATCTCTATATAGTAGCTCTGTTTTTATTTAATAATTTTGCTAATGCATCTGCAGTATAACCTAGCTCTAATCTGCGTTGTTTAATACGTTCTCCGATTCTCATATGAAAACCTCACTTTCTATTTGATTACATAATACAATACAATTCGCAAAAATGCAACAAATATTTTTAAACAAAACATAAATTCGCATAAAATGCGAAAAAGATTGTTGACATGCAAATTTTAATGGGGTAATATCTAAATAAAGGAAGTCGCATATAAGCGACAAATAAGGAAAAGGGGGAATAGATATGGTGAATATCAGAAAGCTGAAAGCTAAATTAGTGGAAAAAGATATTTCCATTATTGAGCTAGCAAATGTACTTGGAATTGATAAATCTACAGTATATAGAAAGCTTAATAAGTCTGGGGAAAACTTCACAGTAAAAGATGTTGAAAAAATTTCTAAGGCGCTATCTTTAACATATGATGATATTAATGATATTTTTTTTACTAATATAGTCGCATGATATGCGACAAGTTATAGATTAGTAGAGGTGAAATCAAATGAATAAAAAAAAAGAGCCACATGATGCGGCTCAAAAAAAGTGGATTATATTTAGATATTTTAATGCTTTGAAATACAACAAAGACCAATCGCTAGAGGAAAAATTACAAGACATAAGATATTGTACAAGAATTAATTTGGGAATGTTAGTGATTGCAGTAATACTAACAATTTTAAATATTACGAGAGCATAAAGGTTAATATTGCAATTACTATTGTTGTCAATATACCAATGCCAGCTAACCATGCAGCAAATTTACCATATTTAGCAGATTTCTTTGAAATACGAAGGCTTTCTTCTGCAAGTTGTAATGTATGATTTTCTTTTTCTAAGCGCTGCAAAGTATTTAAACCTAAAATAGTCAATTGAATTTCATCAGAGTCAGTAAAGTAATAAGGCGCATAAAAGTTATTGGGTACAGTTACTAATTCAAAATAACATTGAGCATAATTTTTAGATTTAAAAGGGCTGTAAAGGGAATCACTTGAATATAGTGGTGGTTCAACTTTCAATTCAGGTGAGTTAAGTAAATAAAGTTGCAAAGTTGAATCGGTTAGGTAGTGGAATTTGCTTTTTAAATCCTTATAGTTGCAGACACCTTTATTAATAAAAAGAATTATTTCTTCTAAATGATCATTAGGTAAATTTTGAGCTGTAGAGGTAAAGTCTTGAACTTTCTTTTTATAGAGCTTGTACTCTTTCTCACTGGCGTAAAAATAGTTTAATGGTGACGACTGTAAGGTGGGTTGATTATGTAAACCACCTATAGTGCTTTTTATAGAATCCACTTGTTTGGCAATTTCTTTAATATCGGACATAATTTCACCTCCTTTCAAGGTGATTATACCAATTATAAAAAATAGATGAAATAGAGAGGAGAATTATTTATGTTAACAATTCAACTAGAAGGACCTATGAAGAAAATGACGGGAGATAAATTCATGGCAGTTTATGAGAGAGCATCTAATGCTAAGAGCGAGCTAGAGCTAACACTTATAGAGTTAGAAGAATTAGGAATTAAAGTTGATGTAGTTTATTTATCTGATAAAGAAAGGTAAAGAGTAGAAATGGAAAGTGTTCAACCAAAATATGTGCCTATTAGCACACTAGCTAAGATATGGGGACGGAGCAAGATGTACATTTATAGGCGGATTGATATGATCCGCAATGAAGGCAAGTTTGACCAAATATGCATGCAGTTGGGGCCACAGCAAACTTTAGTCAATGTAGACAAGTTTGAAGCATGGATGAAAGGGCAGCATATGAAGTGGCTAAAGGGGGCATAGAAGATGAACATTATAAACCTAATTACAACCGTGCAATGGTGCTTGGGAATATTGGGATTAGGACTATATGGAGGAATTGAGCAAGCAGAAGGCTGGCAAATATTAATCAATATAGTATTAACACTAACAACTGGCATCACAATCTGGATGTTAGGCAAAACATGAAAGACAAAAAAGAAAAAGCACTAGATCTACTAAAAACATATTTAATGTTTGATGATGAAGAAATGCAAGTTTTAAGGGAACGAATTACATCAATTAGTGTAAGCAATAAAAGCACAAGTTTAGATTTTACTATTCTTGCAAATGGATGCGCTATTTTTATTAAGCGAAAAACAGGGGAGTATGTGTTACGCATAACAGGTAAAGGCCCAATTAAAGAAAACAAGGTATATCTTGCATTAAGGGCAAGAGAAATACTGCTTGATGCGGTGACATGTAATGAGTAAACACTGCAGCATATGTGATGAGTGCAATAAAAAAAGCCGTGCCTACATACACTGTAGACAGGCCAAAGGGATTATATGCATAGAACATTGCGATGCATGTCAATATTTAGAGATTGAACAAGGTGACATGCATTGCAATTATCCTAGGCAAAAAGAAAAGGCTACCGATTAAAGTAGCCCTTTCAGGCACGTAATTACGCACCAAACCTAACGTAATTATATCACACATGGGCATAAAAGACTAGGGAAAAGCTTATTCCAAGGCTTTTCTTATTAACTAGATATAAAGTATTAACAAATCAACCATGGGGTAATTACGATGAGGAAGCGTAAAAAAGTCATATCTAAAAATATGATAGAAGTACTTGATTATCACACATCAAGAACATATAGAAAGAATGGCAAGCGTGTAAAAAAGAAAAGCATCACACCAGAAGCACAGAAAAAGCAAAATGAAAAACAAGCGGAAGCAATGCTGCGTATGTTGATTGATAATAACTTCACTACAAATGATTGTTATATCACACTCACATATAAAGAACAGCCTGCAACATGGGAAGATGCAAAGAAAGATATTCAGAATTTTATAAGACGGCTTAAACGCAGATATAAAAAACTGGATAAAGAATTGAAATACATTTACATAGCGGAGGGGAAAACAAGAATACATTTCCACATGATCATCAACAATGCAGAACTATATTCGGATGAACTGAATGAACTTTGGCCACATGGCATGCATAAGTTGATGTTGTATCAAGGAAGAGCAGAAGATGCGGTGAGATTAGCAAGCTACTTTGTAAAAGAAAAAAGAAGTGCATGCTATTCAGATAAAGAAGATGCATTTAAGCGCAGGTGGAATAGTAGCAAAAATTTAGAAAAGCCAAAAGTAAAAACAGAAATATTGAAGCCAAGCGAATGGAGAGATTACATCCAACCGCCAAAAGGCTATTACGTGGAAACAGATAGTGTAGTTGAGTCTGTATCTGATGAAGGTTATCCTTATAGATTTTACAGATTGATAAGAATTGAGGAGGTAAAACATGGCACTACTAGGGATAGGCATTGTGATAGGGGCAATGCTAGGAGTAACAATAATGGCATTATGCGTAATTAGTAAAGAATGTGAAAAATGGGAGGAAGAATTAAATGATAAACGTAAATGAGGTATTTTTAAGCGGTAATGTAGTAGCGGATGCAGAACTACGATACACAAAAACAGGAAAGCCAGTACTTACATTTAGAATGGCAACAAATAAATATGTGAATGAGCAACAGAGTACACAATATCACAACATTGTATGCTGGGTTGATGCGGAAAAATACAGTGGATTAAAGAAAGGTGATTTTGTATCAGTAAATGGTGAGCTAAGAACTAGATCATATGAAAAAGACGGAGGGAAAAGATACATTACAGAGATTGTGGCCAAAGTCCTTACATATGGCTTGAAAGAGAATGAAAGTACACCAAGCAATTTTGAAAATGGGTTTGTAGACGATGATGAACATATTCCATTCTAGGAGGAAGTAAATGCGAAGAGGTAGACCAAGAAAGATATGTAGCCACTCATTTGGACCAGCAAAAAGCGGTGCGCTATGGGTAAAAGCATCATGCCCCAAAGGGAAGACATCAATTAAAGTATTCAAAGGCAAAACAGCAGGCACTTTACATTGGCTGAAAAAAGAAGAATGTGAAGATTGCCCTGCATATAGTCCAACAAAGGTTTATGCAAAATAGGAGGAAACAACATGCAAAACGCAAGCATGGCAGGTGTACCGATCAATTGCATAAATTGGTTAGCACTAGGTGCAGTAGTATACGGTGCAATGGAAAAGAAAAAAGCATTAAGAGTATTAGGCCTAAAAGAGCAATATAAAACGATTGATGTAATTAAATACGATGAAGTAATGGCATTGGTTAATAAAGGGGTAAGCTACAAAGAAATAGCAGAAGGATTAGGAGTAAGTTTAACATCATTTAAAAATAGATGTAAAGAACTAGGGATAAAGTCTAAAAGAGGTAGAAAACGCAACAGACATTGATGCGGAAACACTAGGGGGCAGACCATGAACCATGTAACAACACTATTTAACAGCAATGAGTTTGGGGAACTTAGAACAATCATTATTGAAAATGAAGTGTACTTTGTGGCCAAGAGCGTAGCAACTGCACTTGGCTATAAAGATACTGCAGATGCAATAAGAAAACATATTGATGAAGAAGATAAGCTGCGTTGGCAAATTGCCGACACAGGTCAGAAGAGAGAAACATATTTAATCAATGAGTCTGGACTATATTCCTTGATACTGAAATCAAAGATGCCAAGCGCTAAGAAATTCAAACGCTGGGTAACTAGCGAAGTACTTCCACAAATTAGAAAAACTGGTAGTTATGATCTACACATTCCAAAGACACTACCAGAAGCATTGAGGCTATATGCAGATGAAGTGGAGGCACACAACCAATCTAAGGCAATCATTGAGCAACAGAAACAACAGATTGCGGAGTATGAACCAAAGGTTGATTACGTAGATAAAATTTTAAGTTCTACAAATGCAGTGACTGTAACGCAGATTGCTGCGGATTATGGACTTAGTGCTAAAGCATTAAACAAGATACTTCATGATGCTCATATTCAACGCAGCGTAAATGGTCAATGGATTTTGTATAGCGATTTAATGCGTAAGGGATATACAAAGACTAAGACACACACGTACATGACTACAGACGGTAGATTGGAGTGCAAAGCATCTACACGTTGGACACAAAAGGGAAGATTGATGATACACGAGTTACTAAAGAAGTTGGGCATCAATGCAGTGTGTGAGGAGGTAGCATGAAGCCATTAATATATAAAGGCCTAAGAAAGAATGTAAACAGGTCAGAATGGGTTAGTAGTGATGAAATAAAGCAAAGCTACACACAAATTAGATTATTAGCAGTAGAAAATGATACATATGCATGGGTACCAATTGAGGACGGAACACTATGCAGAGGAAGCGAAGCAAAAGACAATGCAGGGCAAAGAATATACGAAAAGGACCATATTGAGTTTGATTGCAAATCAGTACAAGATACTCCATTGGTAGCGGAAGTATATTACAGCGTTGATAAATTCCAATGGAGATGCAAAGCAATTAACCAGCAAAACAGAACACAACGTGATGCGGTATTAGATTTTGATTTAGCCTTTGTGTTGAATAATGGGAAAGTAAAAGTAATAGGCAACAGGTTAGAGGGATATGAGCATGAATGATAGATTTAGAAATTTAAAGAAAGCACATGATCATATTGTAAAAGGGCGCTCAAAAGAAGTTAGAAAAGTATTTATACCGCATTGGGGGTATGTATTTGTATCATCTGATGCATTGATAAAAGCAAGAATACGAAGAGACGAATTAAAGGGGAACAAATTATTTAATCAATGGGCAAGGAGTTATTATGAAAACACCATGCAGGGAGTGCAAATTTAGAGAAGTAGGGTGCCACAGTAAATGTGAAAGCTACATTCAATGGAGAACGCAGCTAGATAAATATAATGAGCAGAAGAACATGCAAGGAGATGCATACAAATATATTGGGGATAACGTAAGAACCATTAGACACAGAATGAGAAAGCTAAAAGGATATAGCTGCACTGTGAGGGACTAACAATGAAATTAGATTTATGGGTAAGGCTAAACATAACAATGGCTGATGATAATAAAGTAAGTGGGTGGACACAGATATATGGGAAACATGAGTTAGCCATATATAAAAAGCCTTTCAAAGAATTGAAGCCAATTGTTAATGATCACATAGAAAAAATGAACTGGCTAACTATTTGTAATAGGTGGGGTGAAACAAACCAAGTAATAGAAATTAATGCAAGAAAGATAAAGAAGTATTCAATTAAAGAGTGTGTACAACCATATGAAGAAGAAGAATGGGATTTAGTTAGGGAATGGTATAGAGAACACTCAAGAAAAAAACGTGAAAAAGCAGGGGAAAATAAGCTAGGAGGATAAGAGATGCAAAGAAAGTGTCATAGATGTGATAGGTTATTTACACCAGATAGTCATAGCACATGGTGTCCAGATTGTAGAGAAGGAAACCAGTAAAGCCTAGAAAGACAAAGGAACAAATAGAGAAAGAACGTGAAGAACGATTAGAGAAAGCATTTAAATACACAAGATACTGTGTGCAGTGCGGAAAGAAATTTTACACTAACAAACGAAATAAAGTACTCTGTGGGGATTGGGTGTGCGAAGATAAACAACGGAAAGGGCAATAAAGATGAGGATACTAAGCATTGGATTTGGGGATAAAAAGAAAGTAAAGTATGAGAAAGCAAATAATGCTGGCATTACTGAAACATATCAATTAAGCACGGAGGATGATTTCAGACAAGAGATATTAGAACCATATGTAAATGCAAGAGCATTAGTATTTGAAGTGTTTAAAGTATTTAAGCTATTTGAAGAAGAGTGGATGAAGATTAAATCCATTAGCTTTAAATGGCATAAAGAAATGCCTAGAGTTATTACAGAAGTAAAGTATGTGCTTTTAATTACTAACAAAAAAGGTGATGAATGTACAATTAGCACTTCATGGCTTCAAGTAGAAGAGGAAACACAAGATAAATTAATTCCATTGGTAGAAGAAATAGAAATGTTTGTAAGAGGTGCAAGAGCGCAGGGAAAACTATGGGAAGAAGAATTGGAAGCTGATGCGGTTGACGGTGAAACATTTCACATCAATGATCTAGTACAAGAAGGAGAAGCGGATGATTAAAAACCAATTAATTTATGTAGCGCATCCATTTGGTGGAGATAAAGCTAATAAGTATTCCATTGATACAATTATGGAAAACTTAGTAATGCTAGATAAGAACAACACATATCTATCACCTCTTCACAATTTCAGCATGTTGTACTTTGATACACAGTATGCCAAAGGTTTAAAAATATGTTTGGACATGCTAAATAAATGTGATGCATTAGTATTATGTGGTGAATGGGAAACATCTAAAGGATGTATTGGGGAATGGTCATTTGCAATAGCTAAAGGGATACCGATATATACATGGAAAGAATGGACCGATAAATTAAAGGAACAGGGAGATAATAGCCGATGACAGGAAGGGAATATTTAAATCAGATACGTGATACTGATTTGAATATCAAATGTAAGGAAAGAGAAGTGTTAAGGCTGCAACAAGATATAATGTATCTGCAAGCACTAGACTATAGCAAAGACATTGTAAGCGGAGGGCAACCAATCACATTTGAAGATAAGATAGCAAATATTGATGCACTATCAAATGAACTAATGAGGGAGTGGAGCGGCTACCTAAGAGAAAGGGAAAGAGCAAGATTTCTTATTAACGCAATATCTAGTGCCAAGCAAAAGGCGGTACTGATTGATAGATACATTAATTGTTACACATGGGAAAAGGTAGCAGAATTAATAGGGTGTTCGGTGCAAAACATTCACAATCTGCATAAGCGTGCAATTAGAAATTTTGAAGTAATTTTTAAAAAGGTTGATAGTATTTGACTATCAATTTATGGGATACTATACGTGGGCATGGATGAAGAGAACACTTTCAACAAGCCTCCTAGAAAAACTACACACTATTAAGGACTACATCATACACAGGTCGCACAACACAGTATGATGCGGTCCTTTTTAGTTTATAAGGGGTATTTGATGAAGCATAAAAGAATTACATCCAAGAAAACGATACAAGAAGTTCGCAAGCCATATTGTGAAATATGCGGACAAAGAACGAATATAGAACCGCATCATATTAATACACGTGGCAGTGGTGGTGGAGATATTAAGGAGAACTTAATACAACTCTGTACACAATGCCATATAAATACACACAGTGGACAATATCCAACTAAAGATGATTGCTTAAATAAAGTAGCAGAGCGTGAAGGTATTACATATGATGAAGCCTATGTAATAAATCGTAGAGCAATGGGATATGATGTATGACTAGAATATGTTGCAACAGGGATAGATGCCTTAATAATAAATATGGCATCTGTACTGCAGACACAATTGAATATGAGGGAATATGTCAAAGCTACATAACACAGAATGATGCAAGAAAAACTAATTGCGGATTATGTAGAAGGACACATGGGAAATTAAAGCGTAATAGCAATACGGTATTAAAGTAGAGGTGATGCAATGCTAAAAGCATGTAGCTATTGTGGAGGAATACATGAAGGAGAATGTCCACATAAGCCAAAGCGCAACTACAAGCAGGAGCATGCAAATGCATCTGATAGCAGAAGGAAAGAACGGAAGTTCAGAAGCAGTGTTGAATGGCAAGACTGCAGAAGAGATATATTAGATCGTGATAAACATCTATGTAGATTATGCTTGCACGAAGATAATTATATTAGTGTAGGGCAACGCTTAGATGTACATCACATTGAACCATTACACGAAGCATGGAAGAAGCGTACGGATGAAAAGAACTTGATTACATTATGCAAGATGCATCACTACAAAGCAGACCATGGAGAATACAAGAGGGAGTACTTGAAAAAAATAATTAGCACCCCCCCTACCATAAAATAATTTTTTTGCGAAAAAGTCCAAGACCGTACTGCTCACCACAATTTACACAATTTTCCCTAATGGGACATGCGTGCGCACGTGAATATATATTTATTTATATTGTGCCTATACAAGGATGCTGCAAAACAGAGGAAAGGAGGTGGACACATGAGAAAGGCTGTATCAGCAAGGACTACAAAGAAACATTTAACAAAGGCAGAAAAAGAAAAACGCATTGCTGTAGAAAATGCGTTCATTGATGATGCGGAAATAGAACCGCCAAGCTATCTAACTAAAACACAATTAGAAGCATTTCATTTTATTGTGGATGCATTAAGGCAAGCTAAAGTATTAAGCCGATTAGATACACAAACAATTATTCAAGCTAGCGTAGCTATTGATATGTTACATACGGCAAATAAGCGTGTGGCCAAAAGGCCTACACTTGCAATTGATAGGGAGTTTGTGGCAACACAAGAAAAACTAGTAAGAACCTATTTAAAATTATGTGATGAATTGTGTCTATCTCCACAATCTAGGGCAAAGCTGGGTGTGCTTGTAGCTAATCAAAAAGAAGAAGAACAAGATCCATTGCTTAATGTATTGCAAGGGGGTAGTAGTTGATGAATAAGAAGCATCCAGCCTACAAGTATGCAATGGATGTAGCAGAGGGTAAAGTCAATGCACCTAAATATGTCAAACTACAAGTAAAGGAATTTCTTACTATTGCCAATGGTAAAGATAGCCGTTACATGATTGATGATAATAAAGTGCATACTATAGGCGAACTGTTGAAACTAATGGTAATGCCTAAAGGGTTAAAAGCTAACTCTACTGTGTATGATGCAATGGCTGGCTTTCAATGGTTATTCATCATAGCTATTCTATGTACTGTAGAACGTGATAATAAAGATAAACGAAGATATGAAAACGCTATATTGGAGATATGCAGAAAGAACGGCAAGACATTTTTAATTGCGGTTCTTTTTATTTTGCTTTTCTTCATAGAACCTAAATTCTCTAAATTCTATTCGGTAGCACCAGATGGTTCACTATCTCGTGAGATTAAAACGGCTATTGAAGAGATAATCAGAAGTAGTCCAGCACTACTAGGGAAGATGAATGGCAAAGAAAAGTTTAAAATACTGCGTGATTATATCCACTGTAATATAACTGAAAATAGATATACACCTCTTAACTACTCAACAGGGCGGTTAGATGGTAAGTTACCTAGTGTATTCCTGGTAGATGAAACAGGTGCATTGCCTAATACCTATGCTATTGAAGCTATGAGGTCAGGGCAATTAACTATCTTGAACAAGCTAGGCTTCATAATTTCAACTAAATATCCTACACTTAATAATCCATTTGAAGATGAAGTGGACTATGCAAAGCGTGTATTGAATGGTGCGGTAGATGATGATAAGGTATTCGCCTTGTTATATGAACCAGACGATACCAAAGGATGGGCCACAAATGATGAAGTACTAGAACAAAGCAACCCACTAGCTATTGAAATGGAAGAAATCATGGATGACTTGAAATCGAAAAGGCAAGTAGCTATTGAGATTGAAAGTAAGCGTGAAAACTTTATCACAAAGCATTGCAATATCATTTATAGCGGTGCTGGTAGTGAAAGTTTTGTAAACGTAGCCGATTTACAGAAAGGTGCTATAGATCATATCGATTGGAGTGGCCGTGAAGTGTTCCTCGGTGTTGACTTGGCTATGACTACAGACAACTGTGCCGTATCTATGGTTGCCTTTGATGAAGAAACAGAAAAGGTTTATCTTGATGCGGTAGCCTTTGTACCAGAAGATAGGATAGATGAGAAATCAAAACTGGAACGTATTCCATATCGTGATTTTATCAACGCTGGTTACTGCCTAGCGTGTGGTAATCGTACTGTAGATTATGGTGCTATTGAGCGCTACATAATGCAAATAGAAGCTAAATATGGGGTTACTGTAATGGGTATTGGCTATGATAGGTATAATGCCTTATCAACTGCACAGAAGCTAGAGGATGCTGGATATACGATGGTAGAAATCAAACAACATTCTAGTGTGTTACATCCAGCTACTAAGTGGCTTGCAGAATTGGTAGCTGATGGCAATCTTGTTTATGAAAAAGGTAACAAATTACTAGAAATCAACTTTGAAAACTCACGATGCGTGTACGATACTAACATGAATAGGTATGTAAACAAGAAAAAATCACGTGGAAAGGTTGATATGGTAGTAGCTGGTATCAATGCGATGTATCTATTACATCAAAATTATATGCTTAATAGTACCCTTGATTGGGTAGTGCAAATGTAGAAAGGGGGTGAAATATTGGGATTAATTAAAAATATCTTTGGTTTAGAGGTAAGAGAAGAAGCGGTAGTAAGCGAAAACTCATTCATTGATACGGCTGATGATGTGGACTTAGGGCTTCCTAGCTTTGATGCATCAACAAATGTAACACGCAAGCAAGCGTTAAGCGTGCCAGCGGTAGCAAGTGCGTTGTTTTTAATTAGTGGTATTATTGCTGGTATTCCTATCAAGTTATATAGACGAGATGGTAATACTATTACAGAAATCACAGATGATGAACGTACAAAGCTATTGAACATTGAAACAAATTCAACACTAGGTGCGTTTGAAACAAAGCAAGCCATGATTAATGATCTAATTATGGAAGGTGCTTGTTATTGTTACATTGGAAAAGATGGTAACAGTGCTACATCGTTACAATACTTGCCTAAATATCGTGTGAGCGTGCTAGATAACGGCAAGCTAATTGATAGGACTGTACTTTTCTTAGTAGATGGGAACTACTACGATAACTTTAATATCATGCGTGCGGTTAGAAATAGCAACGATGGGGTGCATGGTAGAGGGTTATTAGATGATAACGCTACACAAATTTCTAGTATGTACAATGCATTAGTATATGAAAATGGTGTAATCAGTAAGGGTGTGCGTAAAGGCTTCCTTAAATCTGAGGGGAGATTGACAGTCAAAGCACTTGAAGCACTCAAAAGAGCATGGAGAATGATGACGGCTAAACTAGGTACTAGTGATGTAATTGTACTTAATAAGGGTATTACGTTTGAAAGTGCTGATAGTACTGCCGTAGAAAACCAACTCAACGAAAGTAAACAGACAAACGCTGATTTAATTTATAAATTGTTTGGTTTTACTGATAAAACTTTTACAGATGAAAAAGCGTTTAATATTTTTGTTAAAACTACGATTATGCCAATAGTGAATTGTTTTGTTGAAGCTATCAATCGTTCGATGCTGCTTGAAACTGAAAAGGGTAATCTGTATTTTAGCTTAGATATGAATGATTTGCTTAAAGCAGATATGCTAACACGCTTTAATGCATATAAGACTGCATTGGATAGCAACTGGATTAACGTGGATGAAATTCGTCAACGTGAGGACTTATCCCCTATGGGTATCGATTTCGTAAGCATGAACCTTGCGAACGTATTCTATTATCCAGATACGAAGAAAGTGTACACACCAAATACTGGTGTACTTGGTGATTTAACCACACTAAAATCTGTGAAAGGGGGTGAGAATGATGAAAATTGAAGTCCGTAATGGTGCAGTTACGATTGAGGGTTATGTAAATGTTACAGAGCGTTTAAGTAAACCTATTCGTGATGTAAGGGGTAATTTTTTAGAGAAAGTGCAAAGTGGCGCGTTCAATTCTGCATTACAACGCAATAATAATGTAGAGTTACGCTTCAACCACCGCAGAAAATTGGGAGACCAACAAGACGGCTCGCTTGAATTAAGAGAAGATAGCATTGGCTTATACGCAAAAGCTATTGTATCTGATGCGGAAGTAGTACAACTTGCAGAAAATAGACAACTTAAAGGCTGGTCTTTTGGTTTTAGAAAACTAGAAGATGCGTGGGATAAACAAGAAAATATGCCAGAAGTACGCACGTTAAAGTCTATTGATGTAAGTGAAGTTAGTATTTTATCTGTGAACCCAGCATATATTGCAACATCTATCAATGTACGAGCAGATGAAGGTGAAGATTTACTTGAATGTAGATCTAACGAAACTGCAACAGGTGCATTGGAATATGATATTGAAGAACGTAAGACTGATGATGAAGAAGAAACCAGCAATCAGAAATATCATGACATTTTAAAAGAACTTAATGCTTAGCATCCACCATATGTGGGTGCTTTTTTAATGCGAAGAAAAGAGGATAGCATGAACTTTAAAAAACTTATTGAAAAACGTAATAGTTTAGTTGAAGAAATGAACAACCTTGTAAAGGTTGCGGATGAAGAAACTCGTGCATTGAACGAAGAAGAAACATCCAAATTTGAAGAAATTCGTAAAGAAGTAGCTGATATTGACCGCACTTTGGAACTTGCAAAAGAAGAACGTTCCATGATGTCTGTATCTGATGATGAAGTACCAGCTAAAGTTGATGAAAAAGCAATGGCAATGGCAGAAGAACGTGCGTTCGCTAACTTCTTGCGTAGTGGCGAAACTGTGTTCGCTGATACTGAAACTCGTGCAGATGTAAACCTTACTAAAGGTGATAATGGTGTAGTAATTCCATCCACTATTGCTGAACGTATCATTGGTACTGTTAAACGTATCGCACCAATCATTGAAAACTCTGATTTCTACGATGTAAAAGGTGATTTGGTATTCGCAGTAGAAGATGAATCCACATCCAAAACTACATGTGCATATGTTGGTGAGTTCCAAGAGCTTGAAAGCACAAGCGGTAAATTCAAATCTGTTACATTGAAAGGTAACGTAGTAGGTGTATTGACTAAAGTATCTAAATCCTTAATCAATAACGCTGGCTTCGATATCGTAAACTACGTAGTAACTAAAGTAGCAGAAGCAATCGTAGTATTCTTAGAAAACGAAATGATTAATGGTTCTGCTAAAATTCAAGGTTTATTGCAAGCTAAAAACATTGTTACTGCTGGTAGTGCAACTGCAATTACTGCTGATGACTTAATTGAACTTCAATTCAAAGTACCGCAAGCATATCGTGGCAATGGTGTGTTCATCATGAACCCTGAAACATTCAAAGCATGTGCTAAATTGAAAAATACACAAGGCGAATACTTGTTGAATAAAGACCTTACAAATGGTTATGGCTACACATTGTTAGGCCGTCCTGTTTACGAGTCTGACAATATGCCTAAAATTGCTACAAAAGCTAAAGTTGCAATCTATGCTGACCTTAAAGGTTATGCTACAAAAATCAGCGGTGAAAACTCTGAAATCTCTGTATTGCAAGAACGCTTCTATACTCAATACGCAGTTGGTGTAGCTGGTTATGTTGAAGTTGACGGCAAAATCGTTGACGAACAACGTATTGCTACATTAGCAATGGCTTAATAGTCATGAAGTACAAGGTGTTAGTTGGTTATAGTGGGGTAGTATCTGCCCCACTTGATAGCATTGTTGAGTATACGGACGAAGTAATCATCGATGATCTATTACAAGCTGGTTACATCGAGCCTGTAAAACAAGCTAAAACCAAAAGCAAAAAGGCTGAAGCAGAGGGGTAAACATGAAAGTTAGTGAGTTAAATCTTGATATTGTATCGAACTATATTCGTGTTGATGTTACGGCCGATACTAAACCTATTTTAGACATGGTATTATCTGCAGCAATTTCATATTGTATGACATATATGGGTATTGCTGATAAGACTACACTTGATGATTATGAGGATATGCCTATTGCGGTATTAAGTTTATGCGGTGAATTTTACGATAATCGTACATTCACGGCCGTTGAAAATGCGGTGGTAAACCCTACGGCACAAGCTATCTTAGATAAGTATTCAGTTAACTTATTATAGGTGAAATTATGTATAGAAAAGGTAGATTAAGCACTCTATTGCAACATCAAGCAGAAATTCACGCTAACAGAAAATCAACCACTATGAATGAATTGGGGCAATATCCTATTGTTGATACAGTTATAGGCAATATGCATTGTGGTGTTATTCCACAGACTGGCGGTCTATTAAGTGGTAGAACGGCAGAAACTACACTTGCTAGAACTACACATAAGGTGGTGTGTAGGTATCGCAACGATATTGAACCGGATATGTGGTTAATTATTGAGGGGCAGAAATATAACATCTTGTATGTTATGGATCCATACCTTAATAAAGAGCGACTAGAAATATTTACAGAGGTTGTAATCTAATGGGTATTGATATTGAAGCAGAAGGTTTAAGCGAGTTTTCTCAAGAGTTGCTAGACATAGCGACTAAAGACTTTCCGAAAGATACAAAGAATTTTCTTCAACGTGCTGGCAATAAGTTAAAAGCTAATGCCAAAAACAACTATAAAAGCGGTACTACACAAGGTACTAAAAACCTTATCAAAGGCCTTAAACGTGATAGAGCGTATAAGTATGGTAAGGATGAGTGGCAAGTGCGTGTTAAGAACACCGCACCGCACGCATGGTTAGTTGAACATGGCCATGTGATGTTAGGTCATTCTGCACAGGGTAAACCTAAATTGATAGTTGGTAACACAGGGGAAGCCTTTGTAAGGGGTAAAGCTATCATGGGTAAAACTGCTAAAGCCTTTCCGTCAGAATATCAAGGGTTAGCGGAAGAATTTATTGATAAGATGCTTAATGAAAAAGGTTTAGGCTAGTGATAACGGCAATTGAAATAGTAAAAGCATTAACAGTAAAGTGCAGAGAACTGCTTAATTGTGATGTTAATGATAGAGATATTTCAGAGGGATTTACTAGACCATCATTTTTTATTGAGGTTGTAGACTTCAACAACGAAGATATAGGCGAAATCCTAAGAGGTGATACGCTTAATATCTATATCTATTACTTCAATGAAAAGCGTGAGATTGGTTATCTTAACTTACTCAAAGCAAGGGAAAGCTTGCGTGAGATGTTAGCAATGCCAGTTAGCGTAGCAGATGGATTTAGTATTACTGCATCTGATATAGTCGAAACAATCAATAAGGCTGATATGTCATATATTACTAACTTTGATGTAACGATCTATCAAAACAGACCAGAAGCAGATGCACCTTACATGGAAAAATTGGCGGTCAACGGAGAGTTGCAAGAGCCAACGAAAGAGTAGTTATAGCATCCACCATATGTGGGTGCTATTTTTAATGGGTAAAAGGAGCAGAATATGGCGATTGGCTTACCAAATATTGATATCGTATTCTTGCAAAAGGCGGTATCTGCCGTGCTACGTTCCGAACGTGGTACTGCATTAATCATCGTTAAAGATGATAAACAAACTGAAATTGGCTACGATGTGTTCAAATTCGAAGCTGATATTACTGATAAGAAATACAATGCCGATACAATTAAATTGTTGAAGCGTTGCTTCTATGTAAATGTGAATAAGGTGGTAGTGTTACACGTTCCATCTAAAACAACTGCATTTGCAGACCTTAAACAAGTATTAGACCGCATCAAGTATAACTGGGCTTGTACTACTGTAGCAGAGTGGCAAACAGATTTAGTATCTTATACAAAATCTCGCAATGTTATCTCTAAAGGTCGCAAAGTTAAATGTGTAGTTGCTAACGTAGCAGTTGCAGATGATAAACACGTTGTAAATATGAAAGGTAATTTTGTACATGAAGCCGATGCAGCAGCTGGCACTAATGTTAAAATGACTGATTATTTGCCACGTATTACATCCATCTTGGCTAACTTACCAATGAACCGCAGTATTACATACTACGAATTGGAAGATTTAGACTATGTGGACAACTCTTATGTTACTGCAGAAAAAGATGTAAACAAATGGACTGATGAAGGCTGGTTACTTCTTATCAATGATGATGAAGATAACGTAGTACGTGTGGGCCGTGGTGTTAATACATTGACTACATTCACATCTACTGATACAGAAGATATGCGTAAAATCATCATTGTTGAGTCTATGGACTTAATTCAAGAGGATTTGTATTCCACATTTAAAAAGTACTATGTGGGCAAGTATAAAAACCACTTGGATAACCAATACTTGTTTATTTCTTCTGTAAACGCTTATTTCAAATCCTTAACTAAAGTAGTTAATGGTGAAATCTTAGATCCAGAGTATGACAATCATGCGTTCGTTGATGTAGAAAATCAACGTCAAGCGTGGTTATCTATAGGCAAAACAGAAGCAGAAGATTGGGATGAAGCGAAGGTTAAAGAAATGTCCTTCAAATCTACTGTATTCATTGCTGCTAAAGTTAAAATCTTGGATGCTATGGAAGATTTGTCCTTCCAAATTACTATGGAATAGGGGGTAAAGTATGGCAAGTAAAGACATTCATAATCAAATCTTGCGTGGTCAATTCGGCAAAGTGTGGATTGACGGTGAATTATACGCAAACGTAAAATCATTTGAAGCTAAAATATCCCTTAAATATGAAGCGGTAGATATCAATGGCGAAATGGGTGTACATCAACGCTTAGTAGGTTTTGAGGGCGCTGGTACCTTGGTGCTTCACAAAATCGATAGCCGTGTAGCACAAAAGATTGCTGGCAAAATTAAAAATGGTAGTGTGCCAGATATCAAAATCGTATCTAAATTAACTGACCCAGATGTAAATGGTGCTGAACGTATCGAACTAACTGGTGTTACTTTGGATGAATTGACACATGGTTTTGAAAACAAAAAAGTACAAGAAGAAAGTTATCCATTCAAATTTGCGGATTACAACTATCTTGACTTAATTCTTTAATATGTAGGCGGTGCTTAATGCATCGCCTTTCCTTTTTAATGTGAGGTGGATAATATATGGCTAAATTACAACTTGAAGATTTGCTTAACCGCAATATGCAAGAGGGTTTTCAATCTAAAGATGTATATGTAAAAGGTTTAGGCGGTGAGTTAACTGTAATTCATCAACCATTACCAACAGTATTGCGTATTATGGATGACATAAAGCAAGATGCAACGCTATCAACTGTAATGGATGCAATGGTACAACTCATCTATGCGTGTGTTCCTTTGTTTAAAAATAAAGAACTAAAAGCAAAATATGAATGTGCTGAACCTACAGATGTAGTGTATAAAGTCTTAAACGATAGCGTGGAAGATATTACTGCATTGGGTGAAGCTATCTTGGGCATGTATGGTATTGCAAATCCTGTTGAAGATGTAAAAAAGCAATAAGGGCGGACAGGGAACTAACAATGTTCCGCTATTATATGCGTAAAGGGCATACATTATCCTCACTACTTGAACTAGATCCATTGGAAAGAACATTCTATTTAGCATGCTTTGAAATGGATATGGAAGATATAGAAAGGAGCAATAATGGCTAAAAGCATTAATGTCTTGCTTAGCTTGAAAGATAAATTTACAGCTCCAATGAAAAAAGTAGGAGATACTTCAAAGGATACTGAAAGAAAAATTTCTGCTATGAAGAACAAGCTAACAGGGTTTGGTAATGGCATTAATAATAAATTCTTAGGTATAGCAGGGAGCATCGGTAAAATGGGCCTTGCAATGTCTGGACTTGGTGCATTTGCAAGTGTAGGCGCTATTGTTGAGTACGGAAAGAAAGCACTGGAAACTGCAAAAAGTGCAGAATTATCACAAACATTATTAAGAAATAGCTTAGCAAATAATAATTCACTATATGATAAATCTGCACAATCACTTGATGCGGCACAAAAACAATTAAATGATTATGCTGCTAAATGGGGGCAAGTTGGTGTTATTTCTGCAGGAACAATACGTGCAGGCTATCAAGAACTCAATAAATGGAATGTTCCAGTTGATAAAGTTGATGCATTATCAGAAGCACTTACAAATTTAGTAGCAGGCAAATTTGGTATTAATGCAACGGCGGAAGATGCACAGATAGCATCTCAAGCTATTGGACGTGCCTTTAATGGTGATGTGGCAGGCTTAACAAAGATGAAAATACCTTTAACTGACATTCAAAAGGAAATCATCAAAAATGGCACAGAAGCAGAACGCTTGGCTACTATCAATGAAATCGTTAATGGTACATTCTCTAAACAGAATGAAATACTAGCTAATACACCAGATGGACAACTAAAACGGATGAAGAACCAACAGGCAGCACTAATGGCTACGATTGGTAAGGGTCTATTGCCTATGCAAAAAGCCTTTATTGACATGGTAAGCACTATCATGCCTATAGTTGCACCAGTCATTCAAGATATATTCAATACATTTAGTGGTGCATTTACATGGATAGCACAGGTAATTACAGAGAATAAGGAAACCATCAAGACAAATCTAACTGAAGGTATGAACGTAGTTAAAAGCGTTCTAGCTACTTTAGGTAGTGTTATTAAGTGGTGTGTTGATAATCTTGGATTCTTAGCACCTATTCTTAAAGTCGTTGTAGCTGGATTTGTTGCTTTTAATGTAATATCTAGTATCTTACCTATATTGTTATCTATATTCAGTGGCTTTATGACTGTAGTAAAAATTGTAAGAGTATTAAATATGCTAATGATTGCAAATCCTATGGTATTTGCATTATATGCCGTGATTGCTGCTATTGCGTTATTGATCTATAACTGGGATACAGTTAAAGAGGTAGCAATAGGAGTATGGGATGCTATTTCAAGCTATGCTAGTGAATTATGGGATAGCTTAGTAAGTGGATGTACTGAATTTGTAAATGGTGTTATAGAGGTTGTTACACCTATTTATAACCGATTTATGGAAATCATGAGTCCTATACTTGATGGTGTGATGCAAATCTTCAATGGTATTATTGATTTTCTTGTTGGTGTATTTACTGGTAACTGGGATATGGCCTTTAGTGGGTTAGTCCAAATCTTTAATGGTTACTTTGGAATTATTAAATCTATTGCGCAGGATGTACTTGGATGGGTACAAGATAAATTACAATGGGCTGGCGAAAAGATTGATGCTATCAAAGAGGGCGGTTCTTGGTTATACAACAATACTATAGGCCGTGTAACTGGTGAACATAATGCAACTGGTACAGAGTACTGGAAAGGTGGAGCGACATATGTCAACGAAAATCAACGTGGCGAAATTATCAATCTACCGAATGGTTCACAAGTAATTCCACACGATGAAAGCATGAAGCAATTAGCAAGTAGCCGTGGTAATGTAACTGTGAATATAACAGTACAAGGCAATGTGATTGGTAATGAAGATTTCATGGATGCGTGCGGTAGACACGTTACGGATAAAGTAATGTTAGCTATGGGTAATATGTAGGGGGTGTGAAATGAGCTTTCAAGACAACGCTAAAAGCGTAATGAAACAACGCTTAATGACGAAACAAGCGGACTTGCAAAAGTTAGCAGTAACACGTGCTACTAAGTTTGCAGATAAGATTTCACATGGTTTAGTCGGTAAGATTTTAGATTATGCCGAACGAAAACCAACTACAGATATTGTATTTCACTCTGAATTGACAGATGAATACATTACATTGCCTGTAGTGCCTAACCCTTTACCTACGATTAGTGAACCACAAGCTAACGAAACCTTTAATGGTCTTAGAGGTGATATTAAACTTATAGGGCCGTTAGGGTTGCGTACATTAACACTAGATAATATCTTGTTACCGATTAATAAAGACTACTCCTTTATTCGTGGTAATGGTAGCGATGGGTTACAATGTTTGCAATTCTTTCAAGCACAACGGCAGATGAAAGCCGTGATGCGGATATGTATTATTCAATCTGATGGTAATGAAATCCTTAATATGCCATGTGTCATTAATGATCTATCATACACATATGACAAAATTGGCGATATTAAAGCCACAATAGGTATTGAGGAATATGTATATACTAATACATCAACAACGGCTCAATCTTCTACTGGTGGCGAAAATAAGGCTACAGATACAAAGGCTACTGATAGTAAGGCGGTTAAGAAATGAAGTTACAGTATACGAACACAACCAAAGGTAAAGATGGTAAAGATGTTACTGAAACACGTGAAATTACCGCCTATACCAATAACTATCAAAGGTCAGATGGTATTGACACATTAGGTCAAGAGTTTACCTTTGATTTAGCAGATAACCCTTTTGATTTTAACCTTATGGGTACACGGCTTGCTATTGGTGGCAAGATTGAGTTTAGTAACCAATTAAGCAACAATAATAAGAGTGCTACAACGCAGCTTAACGAAGAGCAACAGGAACAAGTAGTGTTCCAAGGAATTGTAGTAGCAGAAAAACAAAGCGGTGCTAACAAATATAGTTACACTTGCTTTGATTACTGCTTTTATCTCAACAAATCAGAGATAGAAATTCAATTCAATGGTGTTAGTGGTCTTGAAGCTATAAAAAAGGTATGCAGTGAGAATAACGTGCCTTTAGGTAATGTGGCCGATATTAAGACGAATATCAAGAAGATATATCAAGGTGAAACAGTATCTGATGTTATCAAGGATATTATTAAGCAAGCTACAGAAGAAACTGGCTATAAATACCGCTTAGAATACCGAGATGGCAAGATACACGTTGAGGACTACAAAGACTTAGTGCTAGATAAGGTTATCACTCAACCTATCAACAATTACTCAAGAGATTTAAGCATGGAAGATATGCGTAATAGCATCGTAGCCATATCTCAAAAGGAAAAGAGTACATCTGTTAAGTCTACTATTCAAGATGATGAAAGCATCAAAAAATACGGCTTAATTAAGAAGATTGTTAAAGTTGATAATAAGAAGCAAGCACAGACGGCCCAAATTGCTAAAAAGACTATTCAAGATACTAATAAGGTAGCTGAAAAGTTAAACCTAACATTATTAGGTGATGATACAGTAAGGAGTGGTCGCATTATTATCATTGATGATTACACAGTTGATATACACGATAAATTCATAGTAGAAAACTGCAAGCATAATTATGGAGTTAATCATACTATGACATTAGATCTAAAGCGTGTAACGAAAGAACTTGATACAAGTAAGTATGCTACAAGCACTACTACAACTGTTACACCTAATGCTACGAATAGTACCGCTAATGCAACGCAAGTTGATGCTGGTATGAACGCACTCAACGGATATCAAAGTGTATATCGTGATAACGGATGCGTAGATGTGGCGGTTAAAGCTGGTTCATATTACAGTCCATTCTTAAAGCAACAGGCGGATATAGGCACGGCTAATGTAGATACATTAGTTAATAACGCACAAAGTGCTGGTTATAAGGTGGAAGCCTTTGATGGCTACGCTAAAAAAGGTGATATCTTAGTCTATGGTAATAATCAACACGTTATTATCTCTGATGGTGCTGGCGGTGGTTTTGGCAATAGTAGTAGCGAAGGACACGCTAAATTCTATTCAGATGCCAATAACGCATGGCACACAAACGAAGCACCTAGTAAAGTAATTAGAATGTCATAAGGGGGTATATATGGAAGAATGGCACAGTCAGATGGCTTCTATGTTTAAAGATAGAACTAACCCTATACGGATAGGTGCTTGCCTTGGAGAGGTTATTAGTACTTCACCATGGAAGGTAGCTATTAAAGATGGGAAGTTTATGATAGATGCATCTAATGGTTATGTATGCTTTCAGTTAATTCACCATATTACCACCTATTCTTATCGACATAGTGGCAAAATGACACATAAAGGGTGTCCAGCTGGGCCACAATCTGATTATGAAGCACAGGGTGATGGCAAGATAGTGCTTGATGAATTATGGAAAGCTGGCGATAAAGTGCTTGTTATTCCAGATGAAAACGAGCAACATTTCTTTATCGTTGATATTGTGAAAGAGGGGGTATGATGTTCCCAAAGGACTACAATTTCACAAACTCTATCCAATCAACTGCAACAGCTACTAACTCACAACATAAGGTGGGGCGGTCGTTTAAATTCGACTATAAGACACATCGTTTTGTATTTGAAGATGGTCGCAATGTAGAAGATACGCAGATTGAAGCAATTAAACAATGGATTGAGTTATTTATTCGTACTGAAATGAAGAAATACTTAATCTATAGTGATAGCTTTGGGTTAGATCTAACTAAGCTATTAGGGTACAGATTGCCACGAGCATATAAAGTATCTGAAATAAAAAGAAGAATAACCGAAGGTATCATGAACAAAGTACCATGTGTTGTAGTTGTCAAAGATTGGCAATTCAATGCTGGTATTTTTTATTTCACAGTAGTTACTAATACAGGGGAAGAGGTGAAGATAGAACATGAATTCGAATTATAGTGTTGATAGCATCCATAATACGATGCTTGAAAACATTGATGATGCGTATCAGAAAACAGAAGGCTTTCCAACGTATGACATAACAAGAGGTGAAGCATTTGCTTTACTTGAACTGTGGAAGAAGGCGGAAGAAATTGAACGCAAACAAAACGTGGATAACTTAACAGGTGATGAACTAACAAGGGTAGTATTCCAACGCAAAGGAACACAACGAAAGTTAGCAACTAAGGCAGTATGTAACCTACGTATTGTAGATGGTAACGGAACTATTCATGAGGGTGATTTATTCGAAAGTGAAAGCGGTATTCAATATGAGTCGCTAGAAAACAAGGATGTAGTGAATAACTCTATCATCAAAATCAGATGCACTAAAACTGGTGCAGTTGGTAATGTTCCTAAAGGCACTATAACGCAAATGCCTATTACTATTGCTGGTATCAATGCAGTTATTAATGATGATGCTGCAAAAGGTGGCGAAAATGAGGAAGCAGACGATGATTTGCGTGAGCGCTACTATGAAGAGTTAAGAGAACCAGCTACGAGTGGCAATGACTACCATTATAAGCAATGGGCCAAAGAGGTCGAAGGTGTAGGCGAAGCTAATGTAATAGGGTTATGGAATGGTAACAATACTGTTAAAGTTATCATAATTAACTCTGACAGGAAGGCTGCTAGTACTGATTTAGTTAAGCGTGTACAAGATTACATAGACCCAGAAAGTAAAGGTATTGGTGAGGGGCAAGCACCAATTGGTGCACATTGTACTGTAGTTAGTGCTACAGAAGTACCTATCAATATTGATGCTAGAGGTGTACAACACACTACAACGGCTACTAAATCCACTATTACAAATGACATTAACGAAGCGGTAACCGCTTACCTAAAGAAGATAGCCTTTAAACAAAACTATGTATCAGTCGCACAAATTAGTAACATTATCATTGATAATGCTGGTGTTACTGATTATGAAAGCGTAACTGTAAATGGACAGACAACCAAAATTAATCTAACAAATGAACAAGTTGCCGTGTTGGGTACAGTTAGTGTGGCTTTAAATGACTAATAAAGATTTTAAAGAGTATGCACTAAGAGCCATTAATAAGATGTATCGTAATGATCCATGGGTTCGTGAACTATATCAAACGGCTGGTATACAGTTACAAGATATAGATGAACTACTAGATGTGCTACTAGATAATGGCTTCTTTGATGCGGTGGGTGAACGTGGCTTAAAGGTTTACGAAAAAGATTTAGGCATCAAAGGTGATGGCTCAATCGAACAACGTAGAGCCATAGTGCAAATGTTATGGAATAATAACGGCAAGTGTACGCTAGATAGAATTAGGGCAATCGTTAAAACATTCGTTCTTGATGATGTAGATGTTCAGTTTGAAGATGGTGTATTGAAGTTAGAGTTTAACAACTCATCCTTTGTATATGCTATACCACAAATTAGAAGCAACTTGACTGTAGTTAAACCTTCACATATTGGATTAAGTATTAATGATGTACATAGCGTTGATACTGAACTTTATGCTGGCGGTATTGTTACAACATTTGAAACAACTACAATCAATCCTATGGTAGGCTTCAATTCTGCGTTAGATGATGCATCTATAGTGGCTGGTGTATACATTACTAAGGCTAATGTAATTAATCATATTAATTGTTAAGGGGGTATATAATGCCTAGTCAATATCCACAGAATGTGGTAACGAAAAATGGTTTGGCAATGATTGCTGAAAGTGTAGCTACACGTAAGAATTTGATTTTTACACGTGTAGTTGTAGGTGATGGAGATGCTACAGGTCGTAATTTTAATGATATGACATCTGTGATTTCTCCTAAAATGGAATTGCCAGTAACAAGTGGTGTAAATGAGGGTAACGGCCAATATCTAATTACAGCAACATTATCCAACAACACTTTAAATGTAGGCTTCTTCCCACGAGAAGTTGGACTATATGCTAAGGTTGATGGTAAAGCAGAAATGCTATATAGCTACACAAATGGTGGTAATAATGTGGGGTATGTTCCAGACAAGACAACCCCAATTGATAGCGAGATTTATAAAATTAGAACAGTCATTGGTAATGCTAAAAATATTACTGTGAATATGTCTGACAGTACATTTGTTACTAAAGGTGAATTGGATAGATATGTTTCAATTGCATCTGGCGGTTATGTAAAAGATGCAAACAAAACTAATACTGGCTTGTCATTCGTGAAGGGTGATAATACATCTAAAGTGATTGATTTTATCACCTCTAATTACAATGATAGTGATACTAATAAAGTGCTTAATTTATCAACGTTAAAAAGTCTATTAGGCCAAGGTGCTATAGTAGCATCCAAACTTGATGCTAGCGCAGGATTTGTTAAATTTGCAAATGGTTTCACTATCCAGTGGGGAATAACTTGGTTTGATTCCAATAGATACTATAAAGATATTTCACTACCGATTAGCAGCACTGTGCTAATTGCATTAGCCACCGATGACTCTGTTGGTATTGAGACTTCTGGCGCAAAATGTTTTATCACTTGGAACAGTGGGTTCTCTCAAGCTAATAGAAACACCATTCGATTCTTAACCGATAGAGCGGACACAGGTAGTTTTGTTTGGATGGCCGTAGGGAAGGATTAATATCCAGTGGGGAATGGGTGGTCAAGATAACGTAACTAAGACAGAGGTACGATTTCCTATCAAATTTACAACTTTATTCATGGCAAATGCTATTGATGCGTACTGGTCAGGTTCTGACACACCTAGGTATTTTGCTAACTCAGCTTCAGAGAGCAACACAACTAAGGCCGTATTTACGGCAAGTGATAGCTATGCTGCTTCTTATTACTGGTTCGCCATAGGAGTTATCTAATTACCTATGATAATGAACATAATCTGATCACCGACACCTTGCTGCCCTCTATAATCACTATCTTTATATGTCAGCTGGTTCCTGGAAGTCGATAAAATGATTTCAGAAAATGAATATTCTCCGTTATATCTAGTTGCAGAAACAGCAATAGTTTTATTGGCAAATTCTATCGGATAGCGCACAGTCCAAGGCTTTGGTTGATTATACGCATTAAATAATACCCACTGGGGAGTTATTTTAATAATTCTATGGTTTTACGTAATTCACGAATAGTCTTATGCGTGTATACCCTGGTGGTAATATCGCCTTGTTTGTGGCCTAGTAAAGAACGTAAAGCGTTGGGTGGTGCGACCGAATCCAGTAGACTTGCGAATGTGTGCCTGGTATCGTGAATAGTATGCCTACATTTAACGGTATTCATAATATCTAAGAAATGCTTACGAAACGTTGTGTAGCTTATAGTAAACAGATACTCATCAGTATCTCTATATATCTGTTCTATTAGCGGCATGATACGGTGATGTATAGGGATAATACGACCAGAACCAGCTTTTGTTTTAGCGTGTCTTACGATGAGGTATGATGATCGCCTATAAATATCTTGCTTGCGTAAATTAAGAAGCTCACCTATACGGAGACCAGTGTATAGCAGTATTAAAATCATATGGGAATAAGAAGTATCTATTGCCCATAATTTGTTGATTTGTTGGCGAGTAAATACTCTCCTATTAATCGTTGGAGTATTAGGACCTAGATTTAGGTGCAGGGCGTAATTAGTGATAGGGTAATCTCTAATGATTGCGTAATTGAATAATTGATTAAGTAATGTACGGACTTTCTTACATGATGAGTAGGAAAGTCCTTTTACGTGCATGGAATTAATCACAGTTTGAAGGTGCTGAAAATGAATATCCGTGATAGGCATATCCGCTATGTTGGATATGTGTTTAAAAGCAATATGGTAAGACTTAACGGCACTCCTAGAAATGGACTGCGAGTGAATAGGCAACCACTCATTAAATAGTTGCATTAATGTAATGGTATTGCGTTGTCTACGATTTAATATAATAGCGTAACGGCGCATAATTTAACCTCCGAAAGGATACTACTATGAATCAATATATTTTTATTTTAAATGAAATGGGCGAACGAATTACGTCCTTTGTGGATAACACAGTATCAAAAGATGAATTACTAGATCGTGCTAAGAAAGAGTGGCCAGATGCAGCAGATTATATTTACTCTGCTGATGGAGACAGCATGCTAGATGAATTTATGAGTGGTAAATTCTATGTGAATGGCGAATTTGTGACACCACAACCAAAAGAGCCAACTAAGGCTGAACAAATTACAGAAATTAAAAATTATTATGATAAACGATTTGATGCATTAGATAAAGCAGTATTGCGTAGACGATTGGCTAATGCAGATATTACTGACTTGCAAGCACAATATAAAACTTTACAAGCTGAAATGGTAACTAAAATTAAGGCGGTGAAATAATATGGAAGAAATCAAAAGCAATGTACCTGTAATGCGTTTTTGTGAATATTGTTGGGCTACTTTAAATGAAAATGGCACTTGCCCTACAGAGGGTTGTATTCATAATGATCTAATGGATTTGGAAGAGGATGATGCGGATGTTACCAGTCCAACACAACTTTAATGTCATTAAAGGGGAAGCAATCACTCTAAATGTTGGATATACAAATGCAGTAGATAGTGAAAGCTTATTTGCATGTGTTAGAAAATATCCAACAGATGATGACTACAAGGCAAAGTTTGATGTAGCTGTATCACAAGAGGGGTTAGAAGGTGATGAGTTAAGTAAAATCATCTTATCCTTGGATACAAACACATTGGACTATGGCAAGTACTATTGGGATTTATTCCTATGGAGCGGTGAAAAGCCTATTAAATGTCTGATAAAAGGTGAAATAACAATAGCTGAAGGCATCAGTAACAGGGGGAAATAATATGAGTGATGAAAATATTCATATAAAGTCTAATGATGATGATAAAATCATTGTCAAAGATAATACCCAAATTATTAAATTGCAAGGGCCGAAGGGTGAACCAGGAGAGCAAGGGCCTCCTGGCCCTCCAGGGCCAAAGGGCGAACCTGGTAAGAATGGTATTGACGGACTAAACGGCGAACAAGGGATACAGGGTATTCAAGGCCCACCTGGTAAAGACGGAAAACCTTTTACTTATGATATGTTCACACAAGAACAATTAGAGAATTTAAAAGGCCCTAGAGGTGAACAAGGCCCACCAGGACCGCCTGGTACTGGTGCTAATGTAGATTTATCAGCATATACAACTAAACAAGATGCCGAAAATCTTTACCTAAAAAAAGTGGATATAAGGAACTACCTTACTATGCTAGGAGACCCAAAATATGCACTTAAAACAGAGTTAAATAATTATTTGTCTAACACAGATGCGGTTAATAATTATGCTCAAAAAGGTTGGGCAACTCAAACATTTGCATATAAGAATGATTTGGGTACTTTTATTAAGAAAAACGAGATTGCTCAATATGCATTAACACCTGGAGATGCTTCTAATCGTTACGTTAATAAACTAGAGGGTCAGTCCTTCGCTCAAAAATCTGAATTAAGTGAGTATGTTAAGAAAGCAGAAATTAATCAGTACACATCAAGTACACAAGGGCCACCAGGGCCTAAAGGGGAACCTTTTAAATATTCTGACTTCACGCAAGACCAACTTAATGCACTTAAAGGGCCAAAGGGTGATAAAGGCGAACCATTTAGATATTCTGATTTTACGGCGGAACAACTACTGGCATTAAGAGGCCCTAAAGGAGACCCTGGAAGCGGTGGTGGACAAGTAACTTCACAACCAATCCAAATATATGAAGTCGTTTGGGGAAATGCTATAGCTAGTAATCCTGGCTCAGATAGAGGATATTTAGCGTTCGACCCTTTAACCGGTTGGGGGTACTTGCATTTTGATTTTAAATTAAAAACCCCTTCAGGCAATGGCGGTATGGTTGCATCGCTCCAACCGGATGCACCAGTTGCAGTAAGGCTAATAGAAAGAAGCGTTGATGTAAATAACAATAGTATTTATGTTGAAAGGAATAGCCGCATAATTAAGGGCTGGGGTGTACCAGCGAACACACGTTATATTATTGATATTATCGGTTATTGGAGAAAGGTGTAATAGATGTGGACTTGGCAATTTGAGTTGAATGACATCTTAACAACACTCACAATAGTGGGTGTTGTTGCAGGTGCAGGATATAGATTGTTGATTATTCCGTTGTTACAACAATTAGACTCACAACGGATGCAAGATAATCTTATCTTTCAAGAAAAATGGGGTGTATTAACTGATACGCTAAAAGATTTAAAGGATGAAATTAAATTATCACGTGCAGAACGAATTAAAGCTGAAAGCAAGCAAGTATTACTATCTGCAAAGGTTGAAGCATTAGAAGTACGTGTTGAGGATATTAAGGATGAACTTCATGAACATACCTCAAAAGCTCATTAATTCAATTAAAAAATCATACAATTCTATAAAGATAGCCAATATTCATCCAACAGGGATGTGGGCAACAAGGGCGCTAGTACTAACAATGCTAGTGCCTATTTTATTGGTAGTAGCAGAATATGTAATGGTATTCAGTCAAGGATATGTTTCAGATGATATGAATAAATTGATTAATGTAGGCATTAATATCATAGATCATATATTCATACCTTCTGTTCTAACTGCACTTGTAGGCTTCCTTGCATTGTGGATTGATAAGGACGGAAACGGAATACCAGATAAATTAGAGGAACAACCAAAAATACCGCCATTACCAAATATTACAGAAAGGAGTGAGAAAAAGTGAGAAAAGGGTTTGATATTTCAGCGTGGCAAGAAGATTATAACGGCAATCCTTATTTTAATCTTGAACGAATGGAACAGGCTAAAGCAGAAGGCAATGAATTTGTTATTATTAAGCTAGGTGAAGCGTATAATGTGGATGAATATTTTGAAGAACATATGACTGCAGCATTAGAAGCAGGCTTGGAAGTAGGTGTGTATTACTTTAGCCATGCATATACAGAAGCCACAGCAGTACAAGAAGCAGAATGGGTAATCAATACATTAAATGCATATGGGTATACTGATTGGCATCTACAAGCTGGCATTTGGTATGACTATGAAGAACACACTCAACTACGTGCATATATTAATGCTGGCGCACTTACATCTCAAGATATGACTAACTGCATGAGCAGATTTGTAAATAGATTATGGCAAGCAGGATTTAATAATGTAGGCATCTATAGTGGGTATTCCTTATTGTGGGATGAAACATATGCATATAGTCAGATGCCAAGCGTTCCTGTATGGTGCGCACAATATGGATCAACAGAATGTGACTATCCAGATGTTAAGATTTGGCAATACAGTGACAGTGGATATGTAGCAGGTGCAGAAGTAGATGTTAATTATATGTATTAGGGGGTAAATATGTATGAGAAAGTCAAAACTACAATTAATGGTATTAACTATCGTTATGCTGTTATCGGTATTATTGTGTTCATCTCTATCTTTTGCATCTGGTACATCTTCCATGAACCAACAGGAAGCAACGATAACAATACCCTTAACACAGTGGAACGAATTGAAAGCAAACAACGAGAAAGCCTTGAACTTAATCGAAGCATCCAGCGTTCCATTGACAGAAGCACAGAACTTAGTCATGAAGCAAAAGAACGAGTTGACCGAAGCACACAATACAATCAACAAATTGGAGAACGAATTGACACAAGCAAAGCTTCAATCAATGAAGCAAGAGATTACCTTAAACGAAATGCAGAACTCTTTGACCGAATTGAAAGGGCAAATAGAGAATGACAAGAAAACCATTAAACGCTTGCGGATGCAACGAAATGTATCACAAGTATTAAGTGGTGGTGCAATTATAGGGGTAGCTTTTAAACATTAAGGAAGTGATCTAATCTATCTCCTTACCATGCAAAGGTGGATGTATGGACTTGTAATAGAGTTATGGTATAATGATATTAAAGACAAACCCCTCACATCCCTTTTAGGGCAGACAAGTTCTGATGTGGGGCTTTTTTCATATAAGAAAATTTATAAGGGGTGCCCCTTATTTGCCCCTTTTTGAAATGTAGAGTTTAAATAATGCAGTAGTGGTGCGGAGTATTTAGGATAAACCCTCAATCCGCACCATTTCTATTTACTGTTTAACAGATTGTAACGCATTATAACAAACTGTAACGCAAGCAGTAATTATCTAGCAATTTAGAAAAGGAACAATAACAAATTGTAACGTATTGTAACAACAATTTGCCCCTTTTTTGCCCCTTTAAATGATAAATATTTGCCCCTTTTATATGAGGGTTGAAAAAAGCCACTGCACATGTGCGGTGGCTCATTTTTTATTTATTTGAAAGTACTTTACCCATATTAGTAATTGCTGCATTTACTTCCTGTTTCATTTCATCTGTTACATGAGTATAAATAGCAAGTGTAGTACGTGGCTCATTGTGGCCAACACGTTCCATAATAGCTTTTAGAGGAACATTAGATTCAGCAAGAATAGATACATGAGTATGTCTAAAGGTATGGGTGCTTACTGGTTTTGGGAAACCAAGTTTTTTTATAGTACGATTTACATAATGTAAATCATATGGCAATCCACCATCTGTTACAAAGATATAGCCTAGGTCAGCAAATTTAGATTTCCATAATCGCCTTGCTTGATTGGCGGTTATAAAGTGATTAATAATTTGTACAGCCCTTGCATCTAATTTTACTTTACGGATAGAATGAACATTCTTTGGTGGAAGGCGCATAGCAGGGTCAGAAAAGCTACCACGATTAGATAAAGTAGCGTTTACATCTATTTCTGCATTTTCTCTATCATAGTCTTGAGTGCGCAATGCTACCATTTCACCAAATCTAAGACCAGTTAAAGATTGAAATTCACATAATAGGGATACATGATGATTGATAGTATCCAATTGGGAAAGCAAATCTTTTAGTTCATCTTTAGTTAGAAATTTTGAACGCTGCTTTTTAACATGATCTACATTAGCCACAGGCTTTTGCAGTTCAATATTATCTAAGAATGAAATATCACGGATGTACTCCATGCGCCTTGCATACTTCAATGATTGTCTAATTAGGCTAAGAGCAAGCTTAGTATAGTTATATGAATATTGGCAAGCGAATTTATCAAAGGTGCTTTGGATAATATAAGGGGATAACTTAGATAATAATATATCAGTAGGAAACCATTTAATAACCTGCTTATGTAAATTATCCATACTATATTGAGTAGATGATTTTCTAAATGCACGCTTTGACTCTAAATATTCAGATACAACATCATTCAATGTCATATCTTTGGCTATATCGGTATTAGTGGCCAAGTCAATTTTATTTTGCAGTTCAGCTTGTGCGATTTTGTAGGCTTGCCTACTATTACTATTTAAGGTAACAGATATTCTTTTTGTTTTACCGCTATACGGATCTATATAACGTTCTTGAAATTTATATTTAGTAACCCCAGCTTTGGTAGTTACAGTTTCACACCACATTAAAAACACCTCCTAGGCTAAAAAATGGTATAGTAAATAAGCCTTAGATGTATGTTATAATATAAATATGCGGTGTCTCTAAGGCATCAAGCCTCTATCTAGTAGTAGCTAGATAGAGGCGTTTTTTATTTTGTCTAATATTTTTATGCATAATGGACTATTAAAAAATATAGTCCAATATAATGAGATATATTGGACTATAAAAATATATAGTCTAAAAAAGATTAAAATATTAGACTTAACTATCTATAATACTTAATAATTTTGGACAAATAAATGTTCTGTTTTTAGCTTTATCTGAACTAATTAAAATATCTTGATCTACCATTTTATTCAAAAGTGTAAATACAGTTTGCTTACTAGCATTGATTTCTTCGATAAGTTGTTTACTTGTAAATATAGGATGCTGGAAAATAAAGTCTAAAATTGGGATGAAGTAATATGATTTTATAGAATCGCCTAAAGATTTAAATTGCTCATATAAAGATAAGATATTTAAAGCTTTTTTTGTATTGTTATGAGATTCAGTAATTATGCCACTAAGGAAGAAATAAATCCAAGATACCCAATTATTATTTTTAGAAATATTGGCTAAATTATGAATGTATTCATCACGATTCCGTTCAAAGTAAGAACTCATATAGAATATGGGGGATGGAATAATTCCACGATAATAAAAGAATAAAGGAATTAGCAATCTGCCTATACGTCCATTTCCATCCTCAAATGGATGAATCATTTCAAATTGTGCATGAATAATAGCTGCTTGAATTAATGGATTTATCTCATCATAGTGTAAATACGTTTCTAGATTAGACATATAAGAGTCTGTTAATTGAGGGGAAACAGGTGTATAAGAAATAAAATCATAGCCACCAATATAGTTCTGTAACTTTTTAAAATCCCCTGGATGTTTAGTAGAACCACGAACATTATCTAGGAGAATAGCATGCATTTCTTTAATAATTTTTATTGTTAGGGGTTCTTTACTATCAGGATTTGACAACTGATTATATGGTGAAATTGTATCTAATGCATGTTTTAATGCAGAACGATAATTGAGGATTTCTTTTAACTCATCATCTTGAATATCAGTTTGGTTGCCAGCTTCATGATTAAGAATATCTTCAAGAGTTGCGTGTGTACCTTCTAATTTAGAAGATAATACAGCCTCTTGTGTAGTAATAGGTGATAAAAGCAAAACAGGATTAGGCGTATTCACTAAAAAGCCTTTATATTCACCTAGAGCCATATTTGCTTCTGAAGATAATTTAATTAATTCAGGAGTGAGTAAATTAAAAGTATCAAAAGGTAAACGTTGAGGTTCGTATGGTGGGGGTGCAGATCTACGTAATTCTGCAAGCCTTTCATCAGTAATATTAGACATAAAAGTTATCTCCTAAAAATAAGCAACCATAAGTAAACAGTAATTATTATAATACATGATGATAGAAATCTATTTCTTCAAGTAATTCATCAGTAAGTTCTTTCCGCCTTACCATATGTTCAATTAAATTAACATGATGATCTATATGAAAATCATCATTAATGATATGCAGCAATTCATGCTTTACTTCATTACGCATATCTTCAATAGACATATTTTTACGGATGTAAATATTGTGAACACCGTCATCATCCCCAGTTGATGTAACAGCTTTCACATTAGGAATATCACACTCAATAATATTAATAATCA
>QWCR01000213.1_pt1 | contig 33308 bp, 36 predicted proteins | sample 1972581 | NCBI WGS metagenome assembly QWCR01 (sample SAMN09866703, study PRJNA288562) | Human oral metagenome isolate pre4_saliva, whole genome shotgun sequencing... | isolation source: mouth | host: Homo sapiens | place: USA: California
TGTAACAGGAAAAGCAGGCTTGACAGACTTTGAAGCCTTGGCTCAATTACATGACATTTCAGGAGTGGCAGTGCCACCAGCGGTTGATGGCCTTGAAACAGCTCCAGTTCGTCATAAAACAACAGTGGCAGCTGCTGACATGCAAGCTGCGGTGGAGGCTTATCTAGGACTTTAAGACAGAGGGAGTAAACTCGGTTGGGAAACCAACTGAGTTTCTTTTCATCAGGAGGAAGGATTGTTTAAGAAAAATAGAGACATTCTTAATATTGCATTGCCAGCTATGGGTGAAAACTTTTTGCAGATGCTCATGGGAATGGTGGACAGTTACTTGGTCGCTCACTTGGGCTTAATCGCTATTTCGGGTGTTTCAGTTGCTGGCAATATTATCACCATTTACCAGGCGATTTTTATCGCTCTGGGAGCTGCTATTTCCAGCGTTATTTCAAAAAGTTTGGGGCAGAAAGATCAGTCCAAGCTAGCTTATCATGTGACTGAAGCGCTGAAGATTACCTTACTACTAAGTTTGCTTTTAGGGGCCTTATCCATCTTTTCTGGGCAAGAGATGATAGGGCTCTTGGGAACTGAGCAGGATGTGGCCGAGAGTGGTGGACTCTACCTATCTTTGGTGGGTGGATCGATTGTTCTCTTGGGTTTGATGACGAGTATAGGTGCCTTGATTCGTGCAACGCATAATCCGCGTCTACCTCTCTATGTTAGTCTTTTATCCAATGCCTTGAATATTCTTTTTTCAAGTCTAGCTATTTTTGTCCTTGATATGGGCATAGCGGGTGTTGCTTGGGGGACTATCTTGTCTCGCTTAGTCGGTCTTGTGATTTTGTGGTCGCAATTAAAGCTGCCTTTTGAGAAACCGACTTTTGGTTTAGATAAGGAACTATTGACTTTGGCTTTGCCAGCGGCAGGAGAACGTCTCATGATGCGAGCTGGAGATGTAGTGATCATTGCCTTGGTTGTTTCTTTTGGGACGGAGGCAGTAGCGGGGAATGCAGTCGGAGAAGTCTTGACCCAGTTTAACTATATGCCTGCCTTTGGCGTCGCTACGGCGACGGTCATGCAGGTAGCTCGAGCAGTTGGAGAGGATAACTGGGAAAGAGTAGATGATTTGAGCAAGCAAACCTTTTGGCTTTCCCTGCTTCTCATGTTGCCCTTAACTTTCAGTATCTATGCCTTGGGGACACCATTGACTCATCTCTATACGACCGACCCTATAGCAGTCGAAGCGAGCGTTTTGGTGGCACTGTTCTCACTACTAGGGACTCCCATGGCAACAGGGACAGTTATATATACGGCAGTTTGGCAGGGTTTGGGCAATGCTCGCCTCCCCTTTTATGCTACAAGTATCGGGATGTGGTGTATCCGCATTGGGACAGCCTATCTGATGGGGATTGTGCTTGGTTGGGACTTGCCTGGTATTTGGGCAGGGACTCTCTTGGATAATGGTTTCCGTTGGTTATTTCTACGTTACCGTTACCAGCGTTATATGAGTTTGAAAGGATAGGAGATGCAAAAAATAGCCTTTATTTGGGATTTAGACGGGACTTTATTAGACTCGTACGAAGCGATTTTGTCAGGGATTGAGGAGACCTTTGCTCAGTTTTCTATTCCTTATGATAAGGAAAAAGTGAGAGAGTTTATCCTCAGGTACTCTGTGCAGGATTTGCTGGAGCAGGTGGCAGAAGAGAGAAACCTGGATGCGGAAGTGCTCAATCAGGTGCGCGCCCAAAGTCTGGCTGAGAAAAATGCCCAGGTAATTTTGATGCCAGGTGCGGGTGAAGTGCTAGCTTGGGCAGACCAAGCAGGGATTCAGCAGTTTGTCTATACTCATAAGGGAGACAATGCGCTTACTATTTTAAGAGACTTGGGGTTAGAGTTCTATTTCACAGAAATTTTAACTAATCAGAGTGGTTTTGCACGCAAGCCCAGTCCAGAAGCGGCGACCTATCTGCTAGACAAGTATGAGTTGGATCCTGAGAACACCTACTATATAGGAGACCGGACTTTGGATGTGGAATTTGCTCAGAATAGCGGCCTTCAAAGCATCAATTTTTTAGAGTCGTCTTATGAAGGGAATCACATGATTCAAGAGTTAGCAGATATTCCTCATATTTTTGAGGATTGGGGACGAGAAGATTGTGTCAGTTTTGTGACAGAAACCTAACAAACTATTTCAAGTAATCGAGTTTGTTACAAGGAATAGACAGTTCTGTTAAATAGGCCCGAGAGGGCTTTTTTTCTGCTTTTTTTGTGTTATGATAGACAGGTACTCATTTGAAAGGAATATGAACGAATGAAGAAAAGAATAATTTTAGCCTCAACAGTAGCCTTGTCTCTTGCTCCCGCATTAGGAGCTAAAGCTCAAGAAATCTCTTGGACAGCACGTAGCGTTGAGCAAATCCAAAATGACGTGACGAAAAACGAGAACAAAAACAGCTATACAGTTCAGTATGGTGATACCCTGAGCACGATTGCAGAAGCTTTGGGAGTAGATGTGACGGTCCTTGCTAATTTGAATAAAATTACCAATATGGACTTGATTTTCCCAGATACTGTTCTCACTACAACTGTCAATGAGGAAGAAGAAGTGACGGAAGTTGAAATCCAAACTCCTCAAACAGATGCTAGTGAAGAAGTGACGACTGCGACAGCTGATTTGACGACGAATCAAGTGACAGTTGATGAACAAACAGTTCAAGTGGAAGATCTTTCTCAACCAATTGAGGAAGCTCCAACTGCAACAGAGACTGAAAAACCAGCAGAAGTAGCGCCAAGTTCAGAAGTTTCTGAGACAGCGACAGTTGCTGAAGAGAAACCATCTACAGAAACACCAGTAGCTGAAGAAACAGCAGAAACGACTCCAGCGGCAGCACCAGTAGCAGAAACAACTAGTCCAGTTGAAGAAGCTCCAAAAGTGGCGACTCCAGCGACCGAAGAAACGGCAGCAACAACTCCAGCAGAAGCACCAGTAGCAGCTGCGCCGGCAACTGAAACGCCTGCTGATACAACAGGAACAAGTGCAGCAGAAGAAACAGCAGCATCAACAGCAACTTCTGACACTGTAACTTCGACTTATCAAGCAGAGCAAAGCCAAACTCCTTCAAGAACGTATTCAGCTCCAGCGGCTCCTGACTATGCAGGACTTGCTGTAGCTAAGTCTGAGAATGCTGGTCTTCAACCACAAACTGCAGCCTTTAAAGAAGAAGTAGCCAACTTATTTGGGATTACATCCTTTAGTGGCTACCGTCCTGGTGACAGTGGGGACCATGGTAAAGGATTGGCCATCGACTTTATGGTCCCAGTGAGTTCAGCACTCGGAGATCAAATTGCAGAATATGCAGTCAAAAATATGGCTAGCCGTGGTATCAACTATATCATCTGGAAGCAACGTTTCTACGCTCCATATGATAGTAAATATGGACCAGCCTACACGTGGAATCCAATGCCGGATCGTGGTAGTGTGACCGAAAACCACTATGACCACGTTCACGTATCAATGAACTAATAATTAAAATGGAAGTTGGGAACTGATTTAGTTCCCGCTTCTTTTTTGTGTGTCATTCCTTCAGGGTAAACAAGAAGATTATTCTGAAGCAAGGTGGGCCCACTATTTTGACTCTGCTGAGTATGTTACTTTTGAAATAAGAAAACCAGCGTCCTGAACGATGCTGGTTTTTGTATGCTCTTATCCATTTCGACGTTTACGGGCTAGTAGGGCTCTGTAAAAGAAGATATGATTGTTTTGGATATAGGGAAGGATTGAAAAACTAGCAATTCCAAAAGTAATCCAATTGAGGAAGTACCAAGGAAGTAGTTGTAAATCGAGGACAAAGCGTTGAAATTTGTAACCTTTCACCAAGAAACGACTGGTTTTCAGGATTTGACTGGGTTTAGCCTGCCCTAAATCTAGAGTGTCGCAGAGGAGGAATTCTACCTGCGAGTAGGCGTAATGTTGCGGGATATAGAGGGCATTTCCTACAATCATCAAGATGAGGCTCGCAAAAAAGTAGAGCCCAAAGGTCATAAGGAATTGCTCGTTTTCAATAGATGAGAGGTCTAGTTTTGGAAACTCAGGATGTAGGGCAACAAATCTTCTAGCCAAGAGATTGCTATAAAAGAGGAAATAAATGCCTACTAAGTTTGGAATGCTCCATAAAAAGAGGTAGAAACGTTTGAGGAGCAGAGTTAGGAAGGTTTGCGAGAAGCGCTCTTCAGCAAAGAGGGCCAGGCTTGATTTTACTGAGAGTTCCGTATCAGGATCCTTGAGGAGTCGGAGTGTCGCAAAGGCAGCACCTACTAGAAAAATCGTGCTCATAAAAGAAACTACTAGCGGGAAGAGATAGGCTTGGAGAACTTGTGCCAGCATGCTGAAAAAGGATTGCTCTAAAACACTTTCTTGGAGACGAGCCAAGGGGTTGAGAAAGCCTGACAAGATAACCAGTATGCTAGGTAAGAGATAGACCAGAAAGAGGCGGGGATTTTCAGCCTGAAATTGCCTAGCCTGCAGACGAATAGTTTTTAAATCAATTTTTGGGTATTTCATTCTCTCATTATACCATAGTTCGTGACAGTTCCAGCTTTTTTTGATAAAATCATACAGTATGCCTTTGGGCGCAAAGTATGAACTGGGACTGTTTTTCCCAGCTTCGGAGGTAAAAAATGTCAGATTCACCAATCAAATACCGTTTGATTAAGAAAGAGAAACACACAGGAGCTCGTCTGGGAGAAATCATCACGCCGCACGGTACCTTCCCGACACCTATGTTTATGCCAGTTGGGACCCAAGCCACGGTCAAGACTCAATCACCAGAGGAGTTGAAGGAGATGGGTTCAGGGATTATCCTGTCAAACACCTATCACTTGTGGCTCCGTCCAGGAGACGAACTCATCGCACGCGCAGGCGGTCTCCACAAGTTCATGAACTGGGATCAGCCCATCTTGACGGATAGTGGTGGTTTTCAGGTTTATTCTCTAGCGGATAGTCGAAATATCACAGAAGAAGGAGTAACCTTTAAAAACCATCTCAATGGTTCCAAGATGTTCCTATCGCCAGAAAAGGCCATCTCTATCCAGAACAATCTGGGCTCAGACATCATGATGTCCTTTGACGAATGTCCTCAGTTTTACCAACCCTATGATTACGTTAAGAAATCAATCGAACGTACCAGCCGTTGGGCTGAGCGTGGTTTGAAGGCTCACCGTCGTCCGCATGACCAAGGCTTGTTTGGGATTGTGCAGGGGGCAGGATTTGAAGACCTTCGCCGTCAGTCAGCTCATGACCTTGTCAGCATGGATTTCCCAGGTTACTCTATCGGTGGCTTAGCAGTGGGGGAAACCCACGAAGAGATGAATGCAGTCTTGGACTTCACAACCCAACTTCTTCCTGAAAACAAACCTCGCTATTTGATGGGTGTGGGAGCGCCAGATAGCTTGATTGATGGTGTGATTCGTGGTGTGGATATGTTTGACTGTGTCTTGCCGACTCGTATCGCTCGTAACGGAACTTGTATGACCAGCCGAGGACGTTTGGTTGTCAAAAATGCCCAATTCGCTGAGGACTTTACGCCACTGGATCCTGAGTGTGATTGCTACACATGTAAGAACTATACACGCGCTTATCTTCGCCACCTACTCAAGGCAGACGAAACCTTTGGTATCCGCTTGACTAGTTACCACAATCTCTACTTCTTGCTCAATCTGATGAAGCAAGTGCGTCAAGCCATCATGGATGACAATCTCTTGGAATTTCGTGAGTATTTTGTAGAAAAATATGGCTACAACAAGTCAGGGCGCAATTTCTAAAGTGTAAAAATAGAATGCCAAAATCCTAAGTTTTCTCTTAGGATTTTTCCTATTTTTTTGATAGAATAGGGAGTATAATGGAATGGAAATTAGGTGGTGTTTTGCTTCCTAATTTAATGGAGAATAGACTCGTATGCGTATTAAATGGTTTTCCTTGATTAGGATTACAGGTTTACTTTTGGTGCTTTTGTACCACTTCTTTCAAACAATCTTTCCTGGAGGCTTCTTTGGGGTAGATGTCTTTTTCACTTTTTCAGGATTTTTGATCACCTCCCTCCTTTTAGAAGAATTTGGGAAGGCACGCCAGATCGATTTACTAGGCTTTTTTAAGAGACGGTTTTATCGTATCGTGCCACCTGTGGTGCTGATGGTTTTGGTGACCATGCCTTTTACTTTCTTGGTTCGTCAAGACTATGTTGCTGGAATTGGTGGCCAGGTTGCTGGAGTTCTCGGTTTTATGACCAACTTCTACGAAATGTTAACAGGGGGAAGTTATGAATCCCAGTTCATTCCGCATCTCTTTGTTCACAACTGGAGCCTAGCTGTTGAGGTTCACTACTATATCCTTTGGGGCTTAGCGGTTTGGTTCTTATCGAAACGTTCAAAATCTAGTAGTCAATTGAGAGGGATGGTCTTTCTCCTTTCTGCGGGAGCTTTTATCATTAGTTTTTTCTCCATGTTTATTGGTAGTCTAATGGCTAGTTCCTATTCATCTGTCTACTTTTCAAGTTTGACCCATGTCTATCCCTTCTTTTTAGGAAGCATTTTGGCGACAGTTGTGGGGGTTCGTCAGACGAGCGATTTAGTCAAGCAATTTGACCGGATGTGGGACCTTCGTCAAAATCTACTGGTGTTTATTGCGGGGCTTTTGGTGTTAGTGCTCTTGACTTTCTTTGTCAAGTTCACCTACCTGTTTGCGTACTTATTTGGCTTCTTGCTAGCAAGTTTAGCGGCAGTGACCATGATTTTTGCTGCGCGTGTCTTGCATGAGAAAACGCCTGAGATACAAGAACCTCGGATCATCACATTTTTAGCGGATACCAGCTACGCGGTTTATCTTTTCCACTGGCCTTTTTATATTATCTTTTCTCAGCTGATGAGTAATCTGCCTGCTGTTATTCTGACAATCATCTTTTCTTATTTCTTTGCTATCCTATCCTTCTATATTATTGAGCCGTTGATTGCCGGTAAATCCAATCCTTTAATACGGAAGATTAGTCGATTACCTCATATTAAACCAATTAGTGCTACTGGTGCTGGCATTCTTACCTTGATTACCTTGATTATCATAGCTGTGGCTCCTCAAGTTGGAGCTTTTGAGACAGACTTGATGGTCAATGGTTTCAAACAAGCCCAGACCAATATAGGACAAACAAAGACTCTTGCTGAACAAGCTGAACTGAGTCGTCTAGGAATTTCTGAGGGAACAAGCCTAATAGGAGATTCGGTAGCCTTGCGTGCCAATACAGCTTTACAAGAGGCACTTCCTGAAGCAAATATCAATGCCCAAGTTAGTCGAACGACCAAGCAAGCCAATGACATCATGCTCAACAACAGTCAGAACAAGGCGCTGCTAAAAACAGTTGTCATTGCAACGGGGGTCAACAATCCTGAAGGCTATAAGAATGATTTGGACAGCATCGTTAACAATCTACCGAAAGGACACCATCTGATACTGGTGACACCTTATGAGGGAGACAAGAGCAAGGACACTTATGCATCAGTGGAGCAGTATGCGGCTTATGCGAGAGAATTAGCTGAAAAGAATCCTTACGTGAGCATCGCTGACTGGAATAAGGTCGCTAAGGAACACCCTGAAATCTGGGCTGGAACCGACCAAGTCCACTTTGGGAATGATAGCAACATGATTGAAGAAGGTGCTAAACTCTATGCAGAGACGATTGCAGCTGCTGTTAAGGCTGCTCAAGAACTACCTGTAAAATCAAAATAAGATCAAAGAGTTGGAGAAATCCAGCTCTTTTAAAATATCTCTAGAAAATAGGTCTATACCATTTACAAATGAAAAAGAAAGGTTTATAATGTAATTGACATAATAAATTCTAGAATAAATCTATCAAGGAGGTTATCATTATGCCTAATTATATTAAAGCGGATCAGTTTTTCTACCCACACGGAGTTCGTCGTGGCGGTTACTTGGAACTTGTGGATGGCAAGTTTGGCAAACATGTAGAACAGATTCCTGAAGGAGCTGAGGTGATTGACTATACAGGTTATAGCATTGCCCCAGGACTTGTGGATACCCATATTCATGGATTTGGCGGTGTGGATGTCATGGACAATAACATCGAAGGGACCCTTCATACCATGAGTGAAGGATTGCTTAGCACGGGTGTTACCAGCTTCTTGCCAACGACGTTGACTTCCTCTTACGAGCAGTTGCTTGCGGTAACTGAAAATATCGGCGCTCGTTACCAGGAAGCAAGTGGAGCCAAGATTCGTGGAATCTATTTTGAAGGGCCTTATTTCACAGAGAAATACAAGGGAGCTCAAAACCCTGCCTATATGAAAGATCCTCGTATGGATGAGTTTCGTGCTTGGCAAAAAGCAGCTCAATAAAATCGCCCTTGCGCCAGAACGTGAAGGTGTAGAAGACTTTGTTCGTACAATTACGGGTGAAGGAGTGACCGTTGCTCTTGGACACTCCAATGCGACTTTTGATGAAGCTAAAAAAGCAGTCGATGCTGGAGCGAGTGTTTGGGTACATGCCTACAATGGAATGCGTGGGTTGACTCACCGTGAGCTCGGTATGGTGGGAGCCATGTATGAGTTGCCACATACTTATGCAGAATTGATTTGTGACGGTCACCACGTAGATCCAAAGGCCTGTGATATTTTGCTCAAACAAAAGGGAACAGAAAATATCGCCCTTATCACAGACTGTATGACAGCGGGTGGTTTGGAAGATGGAGACTACATGTTAGGAGAATTCCCGGTAGTAGTTGCTAATGGAACTGCTCGCCTCAAATCTACAGGCAATTTGGCAGGTTCTATCCTCAAACTCAAAGATGGTTTGAAGAATGTGGTCGAATGGGGAATTGCGAATCCGCATGAAGCAGTCATGATGGCCAGCCTCAACCCAGCAAAATCTGTTCACATCGATGATGTCTGTGGTCAAATCCGTGAAGGTTACGATGCCGACTTTATCGTACTAGATAAAGATTTGGAATTGGTAGCAACCTACCTAGATGGTGTGAAACGTTATCAAGCCTAAAAAGATAAAAATAGGGGTCAATAAAGGACTCCTATTTTTATGATAGGCTGAAAAGGTATTTAAAGAAGTCTTCCTGATGGGAAAGGCAAGCAAAATCCTTTCATTGTTCTAGAAAATTCGTTATAATATACGGTACAAAGGAAGTAGTGAAAATGTATCGTGTTATAGAAATGTATGGGGATTTTGAACCGTGGTGGTTCATAGAAGGTTGGGAAGAAGATGTCATCATGAGTCAATCTTTTGACAAGTACTATGATGCTCTAAAATATTATAAATCATGCTGGTTTGAGCTGGAAAAGAAGAATCCTCTTTATAAGAGTCGGAGTGATTTGATGACTATTTTTTGGGATCCTGCTGATCAGCGCTGGTGTGATGAGTGTGATGAGTATTTGCAACAGTACCATTCTTTGGCACTTTTGCAGGATGAGCAAGTCATCCCCGATGAAAAGCTACGTCCAGGCTACGAAAAACAAACAGGTCAAGAAAAACACCGTTCTTGCCGTATGAAATGGAGATAAAAAAGTAACTTTTTAAGTTGCTTTTTTTATTTTTTTTTGCGAATAGTTAGATAAGGAGGGCGATATGGTACAAGAAATTGCACAGAAAATTATTGCTACTGCGAAAGAAAAGAAGGCCCAGGATATCTATTTTATCCCCAAGGAAAAGTCCTACGAGCTTCACATGCGGGTTGGAGACGAACGGTGTCTAGTTGACTCCTATGAGTTTGATGTTTTAGCTGCTGTGATTAGTCATTTTAAGTTTGTAGCGGGTATGAACGTAGGAGAGAAGAGACGTAGTCAGCTGGGCTCTTGCGACTATCAGCATGGGGAGAAGGTGTCTTCTCTGCGTTTGTCTACCGTGGGAGATTATCGGGGGCATGAGAGTTTGGTTATTCGTTTGTTGCACGATGAGGAACAGGACCTGCATTTCTGGTTTCAGGATATGAACGAACTGGGTGAGCAGTACAGGCAACGGGGGCTCTATCTATTTGCAGGTCCAGTAGGAAGTGGCAAGACGACCTTGATGCACGAATTAGCCAAGTCTCTGTTTAAAGGACAGCAGGTCATGTCCATCGAAGATCCTGTCGAAATCAAGCAGGACGACATGCTCCAGTTGCAGTTGAATGAGGCGATTGGATTGACCTATGAAAATCTGATCAAACTGTCTCTTCGGCATCGTCCGGACCTCTTGATTATTGGTGAAATTCGGGATAGCGAGACAGCGCGTGCAGTGGTCAGAGCCAGTTTGACAGGGGCGACAGTTTTTTCAACCATTCATGCCAAGAGTATCCGAGGTGTTTATGAACGCCTTCTGGAGTTGGGTGTGACGGAGGAGGAACTAGCAGTTGTCCTGCAAGGAGTCTGCTACCAGAGATTAATCGGGGGAGGAGGAATCGTTGACTTTGCAAACAAAGACTATCAAGAACACCAGCCAACTAGCTGGAATGAGCAGATTGATCAGCTTCTTAAAGATGGACATATCACAAGTCTTCAGGCTGAAACGGAAAAAATTAGCTACAGCTAAGCAGAAGAAAATCATCACCTTGTTTAACAACCTCTTCTCCAGTGGCTTTCATTTGGTGGAAATTACTTCTTTCTTGGGCAGAAGTGCCCTGCTGGAAAAGGACTATGTAGCCCAGATGCACCAAGGCTTGTCTCAGGGGAAATCCTTCTCAGAAATGATGGAAAGTTTGGGGTTTTCAAGTGTTATTGTGACTCAATTATCTCTAGCTGAAGTTCATGGAAATCTCCATCTGAGTCTAGGGAAGATAGAAGAATATCTGGATAATTTGTCCAAGGTCAAGAAGAAGTTAATTGAAGTAGCGACTTATCCCCTGATTTTGCTGGGATTTCTCCTGCTAATCATGCTGGGGCTCAGGAATTATTTGCTCCCTCAACTGGACAGTAGCAATATCGCCACTCAAATCATCGGCAATCTGCCACAAATATTTCTGGGACTAGTGCTGGTTTGCGCTCTGTCTCTAATTTTAGCCCTCACTTTCTACAAAAGAAGTTCCAAGATGCGGGTCTTCTCAATGTTAGCACGGATTCCCTTTCTAGGAATCTTTGTCCAGACCTATCTGACGGCTTATTACGCGCGTGAATGGGGCAATATGATTTCACAGGGGATGGAGCTGACGCAGATTTTTCAGATCATGCAGGAACAAGGCTCCCAGCTCTTTAAAGAAATTGGTCAAGATCTGGCTCAAGCCCTGCAAAATGGCCGCGAATTTTCTCAAACCATAGCGACCTATCCTTTCTTTAAAAAGGAGTTGAGTCTCATCATCGAGTATGGGGAAGTCAAGTCCAAGCTTGGGAGCGAGTTGGAAATCTATGCTGAAAAAACTTGGGAAGCCTTTTTTACCCGAGTCAACCGCACCATGAACTTAGTACAGCCACTGGTTTTTATCTTTGTGGCCCTGATTATCGTTTTACTTTATGCGGCAATGCTTATGCCCATGTATCAAAATATGGAGGTAAATTTTTAAAATGAAAAAACTCATGACAAATTTAAAAAAAGCCAAGGTTAAAGCTTTCACTTTGGTAGAAATGTTAGTCGTCTTGCTTATCATCAGCGTACTCCTCTTGCTCTTTGTGCCCAATTTGACCAAGCAAAAGGATGCCGTAGATGATAAAGGAAAAGCTGCTGTTGTCAAGGTCGTAGAAAGCCAGGCAGAGCTCTATAGTCTGGACAAGAATGAAGATGCTAGCCTTAGCAAATTACAAGCGGACGGCCGTATCACAGCTGAGCAAGCTAAAGCTTATAAAGACTACCATGCAAAACAAAAAACAAGTCAAACTGTTGCAGATTAAGGCCTTTACCATGTTTGAAAGTCTCTTGGCTTTAGGACTTGTGAGTATCCTTGCTTTGGGCTTGTCTGGTTCTGTTCAATCCAGTTTTGCAGCGGTAGAAGAGCAGATTTTCTTTATGGAGTTTGAAGAACTCTACCGGGAAACGCAAAAACGCAGTGTAGCCAGTCAGCAAAAGACCAGTCTGAACTTAGATGGACAGACGATCAGCAATGGCAGTCAAAACTTGACCGTTCCTAAAGGAATTCAGGCACCCTCAGGACAAAGCATTATATTTGACCGAGCTGGAGGCAATTCGTCCCTGGCTAAGGTTGAATTTCAAACCAGCAAAGGAGCGATTCGCTATCAATTATATCTAGGAAATGGAAAAATTAAACGCATTAAGGAAACAAAAAATTAGGGCAGTAATCTTACTAGAAGCAGTAGTAGCTTTGGCTGTGTTTGCCAGCATTGCGACCCTTCTTTTGGGGAAAATTCAGAAAAATAGACAAGAAGAGGCAGAAATCTTGCAAAAGGAAGAAGTCTTGCGTGTGGCGAAGATGGCTCTGCAAACAGGGCAAAATCAGGTAAACATAAATGGAGTGGAGATTCAGGTATTTGCTAGTGAAAAAGGATTGGAGGTCTACCATGGTTCAGAGAAATTGCTCGATCTTAAAGAGCAGTAAGGTAAGAGCTTTCACTCTTTTAGAATCTCTGATTGCCCTTATCGTCATTAGCGGAGGTTTGCTACTTTTTCAAGCTATGAGTCAGCTCCTCATTTCAGAAGTTCGTTACCAGCAGCAAAGCGAGCAAAAAGAGTGGCTCTTGTTTGTGGATCAACTGGAGGCAGAGTTAGAGCGTTCGCAGTTTGAAAAGGTAGAAGGCAATCGCCTCTACATGAAACAGGATGGTAAGGATATCTCTATAGGGAAATCTAAATCGGATGATTTTCGGAAGACCGATGCCAGCGGACGGGGCTACCAACCTATGGTTTATGGACTTAAATCAGCTCAAATTACAGAGGGAAATCAACTGGTTCGCTTCCGTTTCCAGTTTCAAAAAGGCTTAGAAAGGGAGTTCATCTATCGTGTGGAAAAAGCAAAAAGTTAAGGCAGGCGTTCTCTTATATGCAGTCACCATGGCAGCCATTTTTAGCCTTTTGTTGCAGTTTTATTTGAATCGGCAAGTCGCCCATCACAAAGACTTTGCCCTAAACAAAGAAAAGTTGGCAGCTTTTGCTATGGCCAAGCGAAGTAAAGATAAGGTTGAACAAGAAAGTGGAGAACGAGTCTTTAACTTAGGAAAAGTCAGGTATCACAATACGAAAACAGGTTTTGCAACAAGTGTTCGTATGAATAAGGGCAACTATGAATTTCTCTTTCCTCAGATGAAAACCCAAGAAAAGAGAACAGCTAAAAAGGAAGAGGTAGCGACTGATTCAAGCAATCAAGCAGGGAAGAAAAAATCAGAAGAAAAGTCTGAAAAGAAAGACAAATCCTAGTCAATTCAACTTCTTTGTGCTAAACTAAAAGCATGAAACATGATTTTAATCACAAAGCAGAAACTTTTGATTCGCCCAAAAATATCTTTCTTGCAAATTTGGTTTGTCAAGCAGTTGAAAAACAGATCGCTCTTCTATCAGACAAAGAAATTCTGGATTTCGGTGGTGGGACAGGTCTATTAGCTTTGCCCCTAGCCAAGCAGGCCAAGTCGGTTACCCTTGTAGATATCTCGGAGAAAATGCTGGAGCAAGCCCGTTTGAAAGCAGAGCAACAAGACATCAAGAATATCCAGTTTTTGGAGCAGGATTTACTGGCAAATCCCTTGGAACAGCAATTTGACCTGATTGTTGTCAGTCGGGTTCTTCATCATATGCCTGATCTAGATGCAACTCTTGCCATGTTTTACCATCACCTTAGGGAGAATGGACAAGTTCTCATCGCTGATTTTGTCAAGACAGATACCAACCATCATGGTTTTGATTTAGCTGAACTGGAAAATAAGTTAATTCAGCAGGTTTTTTCATCTGTGCATAGTCAGATTCTCTATAGCGCTGAAGAATTGTTTCAAGGAAATTATTCAGAACTCTTTTTAACAGTAGCCCAAAAATCACTCGCTGACTAAAGCAGTGATTTTTTCTCTTCAGATGGAAAAAAGGAGGGAAATTTGATAAGATAGGAATATGGATTTTGAAAAAATTGAACAAGCTTATACGTATTTACTAGAGAATGTCCAAGTCATCCAAAGTGATTTGGCGGCCCTTAAGCGCTTAGCACTTCGCAAGGAAGAGTGGCTCAAGACCTACCAGTTTCTCTTGATGAAGGCGGGACAAACGGAGCCTTTACAGGCCAATCACCAGTTTACGCCGGATGCCATTGCCCTCCTCTTGGTACTTATTGTGGAAGAGTTGCTGGATCAAGAGGAAATTAGCATCCTCGAAATAGGTTCTGGTATGGGGATTTTGGGGGCTACTTTCTTGACTTCTCTTGCTAAAAAAGTAGATTACTTGGGAATCGAAGTGGATGACTTGCTGATTGATTTGGCAGCCAGTATGGCAGATGTGATTGGTTTGCAGGCTGGTTTTGTCCAAGGAGATGCCGTTCGTCCGCAAATGCTTAAAGAAAGCGACGTGGTCATCAGCGACTTGCCTGTAGGCTATTACCCAGACGATGCCATCGCTTCTCGCTATCAAGTGGCTTCTAGTCAAGAGCATACCTATGCCCACCATTTGCTGATGGAACAAGGCTTCAAGTACCTTAAGGCAAATGGCTATGCTATTTTTCTAGCTCCGAGTGATTTATTGACCAGCCCTCAAAGTGACTCATTAAAAGGGCGGCTCAAAGACGAAGTGAGTCTGGCTGCTATCATCGCTCTGCCAGAGGATATTTTCTCAACTGCAAGCCAAGCTAAAAGTATTTTTGTCTTACAGAAGAAAAGAGACAAGGAAATAGAACCCTTTGTCTACCCTCTTACTAGCTTGCAAGATTATAATAGATGAAAACGCTTAAAAAGAGGTATCATCTTATGACAAAAACAATTGCAATCAATGCAGGAAGCTCAAGCTTGAAATGGCAACTATACCAAATGCCAGAAGAAACTGTATTGGCGAAAGGCTTGATTGAACGTATTGGCTTGAAGGATTCGATCTCAACAGTAAAATTTGACGGTCGTTCGGAGCAACAAATTCTTGATATTGAAGACCATACACAAGCCGTTAAAATTTTATTAGATGACTTGATTCGTTTTGACATTATCAAAGGGTACGACGAAATTACAGGTGTCGGCCACCGCGTCGTTGCAGGTGGTGAATATTTCAAGGAATCAACAGTTGTTGAGGGAGATGTGTTAGAAAAAGTTGAGGAATTGGGACTGTTGGCTCCTCTTCACAATCCAGCTAACGCAGCTGGAATTCGCGCATTTAAGGAATTGCTGCCAGATATTACCAGTGTTGTCGTATTTGATACCTCATTCCACACAACCATGCCAGAGAAGGCTTATCGCTACCCTCTACCAACTAAATACTACACAGACAACAAGGTTCGTAAATATGGTGCCCACGGGACAAGCCACCAGTTTGTCGCAGAAGAAGCAGCGAAACTTTTGGGCCGTCCTCTAGAAGATTTGAAATTGATTCCCTGCCATATTGGTAACGGGGCTTCTATCACAGCTGTTAAGGGTGGGAAGTCTGTGGATACTTCTATGGGATTCACACCACTTGGAGGTGTGATGATGGGAACTCGTACAGGAGATATTGACCCTGCTATCATCCCTTATCTCATGCAATATACAGAGGATTTCAATACCCCTGAAGATATTAGTCGCGTTCTCAATCGTGAATCAGGGCTCATGGGAGTTTCTGGCCAGTCAAGCGATATGCGTGATGTGATTGCTGCCATGGAAGCAGGAGACCATGATGCAACTTTGGCTTATGAAATGTATGTTGATCGTATCCAAAAACATATCGGCCAATATCTTGCAGTCCTAAATGGAGCAGATGCGATTATCTTCACAGCAGGTATCGGTGAAAATGCTGCAAACGTACGTGAAGATGTCATCTCAGGTATCTCTTGGTTTGGTTGTGATGTGGATCCAGAAAAGAACGTCTTTGGTGTAACGGGAGATATCTCAACTGATGCGGCGAAAATCCGTGTCTTGGTTATTCCAACAGATGAAGAATTGGTGATTGCACGCGATGTTGAGCGCTTGAAAAAATAAGTAAATACACGTAAAATTTGATTGTAAAAAGAAGTTGGGAAAGAGATTTTCCAGCTTTTTTTATGTAGAAAATGTCTAAAACCTTGCTGTTATTGGCTTTTTCAAAAAATATGGTATAATAGTAGTAATTTAATAGATGGAGTTGAGTTTTGAAGAAAAGCTTTCGTGTAAAAAGAGAGAAAGATTTTAAGGCGATTTTCAAGGACGGAACAAGTTTTGCCAATCGAAAATTTGTTGTCTACCAATTGGAAAACCAGCAAAACCATTTTCGAGTAGGACTGTCCGTCAGCAAAAAGCTGGGGAATGCAGTTACCAGAAATCAAATCAAGAGACGAATCCGGCACATTCTACAAAGTGTAAAAGGGAGTTTAGTAGAGCATGTTGATTTTGTCGTGATTGCCCGAAAAGGGGTGGAAACCTTGGAATATGCAGAGATGGAGAAAAACCTACTCCACGTATTAAAGTTATCAAAGATTTACCAGGAAGGAAATGGGAGTGAAAAAGAAACTACAGTTGACTAGTTTGTTGGGCCTGTCCTTGTTTATCATGACAGCCTGTGCAACAAATGGTACAGCTAGCGATATAACAGCAGATTCGACAGACTTTTGGAGCAAATTCGTCTATTTTTTTGCTGAAATTATCCGCTTTTTGTCCTTTGATATTAGTATCGGAGTGGGGATTATTCTCTTCACGATTTTGATCCGGACGATTTTATTGCCGGTCTTTCAGACACAGATGGTTGCCTCTAGAAAAATGCAAGAGGCTCAACCGCGCATCAAGGCTTTGCGAGAGCAATACCCAGGTCGTGATATGGAAAGTAGAACCAAGCTAGACCAGGAGATGCGTAAGGTTTATAAAGAGTTAGGAATCAAACATTCATCCTCTCTCTGGCCAATTTTAATACAAATGCCGGTTCTCTTGGCGCTCTTTCAAGCCTTGAGTCGAGTAGACTTTTTGAAAACAGGTCACTTTTTATGGATTAATTTGGGAGGAGTAGATACAAGTTTTGTCCTTCCGATTTTGGCGGCAGTCTTTACCTTCTTGAGTAGCTGGTTATCGAATAAAGCTTTGTCCGAAAAAAGTGGAGCTACGACAGGGATGATGTATGGTATGCCTGTATTGATCTTTGTTTTTGCCATCTCCGCCCCAAGTGGTGTAGCCTTGTACTGGGCCGTATCCAATGCTTACCAAGTTCTGCAAACCTATTTTTTGAACAATCCTTTCAAGATTATTGCTGAAAGAGAAGCAGTGGCGCAAGCAGAAAAAGATTTAGAAGGCAAGAAGAGAAGAGCTTTGAAAAAAGCACAGAAAAAGAAAAAATAAGGAGGAATCTGGTAATGGTATTATTTACAGGTTCAACGGTTGAAGAAGCAATCCAAAAAGGATTGAAAGAATTAGACATTCCAAGAATGAAGGCCCACATCAAGGTCGTTTCAAAAGAGAAAAAAGGATTCTTAGGCTTGTTTGGTAAGAAGCCGGCTCAAGTTGATATCGAAGCGATTAGTGAAACGACAGTGATCAAAGCCAATCAGCAGGCCATTAAAGGGGTTCCAAAAGAAGTCAATGAAAAAAATGAACCCGTGAAAACAGTAAGTGAAGCAACTGTTGATTTGGGGCATGTAGTTGAAGCGATTAAGAAGATTGAAGAAGAAGGTCAAGGTGTTTCTGAAGAGGTCAAGGCTGAAATCCTGAAAAATGAAAAACATGCCAGCACGATTTTGGAAGAAACAGGTCATATTTCAATTTTAAATGATTTGGAACCAGAGGATACTGCCGAGGAAGTGGAATCTGCTCCAGAAAAAGAAACTGAAACGCAGGAAGCAACAAGCCAATCTTTGAAAGATTTAGGCTTGAAAGTAGAACCAAGTTATGACATCGAACAAGTGGCAACTGAAGTAGCTAACTACGTTCAAACCATTGTAGATGATATGGATGTTGAAGGGACGATTTCAAGTGACTACAATCGCCGCACCATCAATCTTCAAATTGACACGAATGAACCAGGCCGTATTATCGGCTATCACGGAAAAGTCTTGAAAGCTCTTCAACTATTGGCGCAAAATTACCTTTATAATCGCTATTCAAGAACTTTCTACATTACGATTAACGTCAATGATTATGTTGAACACCGTGCAGAAGTCTTGCAAACCTACGCTCAAAAATTAGCGAATCGCGTTTTGGAGGAAGGTCGTAGCCAGCAAACAGATCCAATGTCGAATAGCGAACGCAAGATTATCCATCGCATTATTTCACGCATGGATGGAGTGACCAGTTATTCTGAGGGTGATGAGCCAAATCGCTATGTTGTCGTAGATACAGAATAAACAAAATCAGGCTTGACCTGATTTTTTGCTAGAAAAAAGGAGAAAAGACCGATGATGGAAACCATCAGAAACTATCTATCTTACGCGGGGATCCAGTATCGTAATCCAGATAAGTCTGGAGATGAGCGAGAGAAGATGCTGGAATTGCGCCACAAAGGCCAGGAGGCTCGTAAGGCTTTTACAAATCTGGCCAAGGACTTCCAAGCAAGTCATCCAGAATGGCAACTTCAACAGACTAGTCAGTGGATGAATCAAGCGCAGCGCTTGCGACCGCATTTCTGGGCCTATCTACAGAGAGAGGGGCAGGTAACAGAACCCATGTTGGCGCTGCGTTTGTATGGGAAACCCTCAGATTTTGGGATTTCCTTAGAAGTCAGCTTCATTGAGCTCAAGAAAGATGAACAGACTTTAGACAAGCAAGCCAAGGTTTTAGAACTTCCAGTGGTAGAAGGAATTTATTATCTAGTCTACTCAAATGGGGAAAGTCATAAGGTGGAGGCTACTGAGGAGAACCGTCGCACTTTACGCGAGAAGGTACGCAATCAGGAAATCCGTAAAGTTTTGGTAAAGTCGGATGTTTCTTTTATTGAAAATCAAACATTAGCAGAGATTTTAGAAAAATTAGAAGAAACTTATACTCGCCTACTTCCTTACTATGAGGTGACGAGGAAGTAAAATTTCTCAAAAATATCATAAATCGTTCAGTCCAAGAGTGAACAGTCCGCTGTGTAATTCTTGGTCTTTTTGTTTGTGTTTTCAAAATATATAATAAAGTTACAAAAACAATTCAAATAAAGGAGAACAGTTATGGAAGTCATTTCAAGTGTTCTAAATTGGTTTTCTAGCAATATTTTGCAGAATCCCGCATTTTTCGTGGGTCTCTTGGTACTAATTGGGTATGCGCTTTTGAAAAAGCCAGCTCATGAAGTCTTTTCAGGATTTGTAAAAGCGACAGTTGGTTATATGTTGCTGAACGTTGGTGCGGGAGGCTTGGTTACCACTTTCCGTCCGATCTTGGCAGCGCTCAACTTTAAATTTCAAATTGGTGCGGCAGTTATCGACCCTTACTTTGGACTAGCAGCCGCAAATAACAAAATTGCAGCTGAGTTTCCTGATTTTGTCGGAACTGCAACAACAGCCCTTTTGATCGGTTTCGGGGTCAATATTCTGCTAGTGGCTTTCCGTAAACTCACCAAAGTGAGAACTCTCTTTATCACAGGGCATATCATGGTGCAACAAGCAGCAACTGTTTCTCTTATGGTTCTCTTCTTGGTTCCACAATTGCGCAATGCTTACGGTACAGCGGCTATCGGAATTATCTGTGGACTTTACTGGGCAATTAGCTCAAACATGACTGTTGAAGCAACTCAACGTTTGACTGGTGGGGGTGGCTTTGCGATTGGTCACCAACAACAATTTGCTATTTGGTTTGTAGATAAAATCGCAGGACGTTTTGGTAAGAAGGAAGAAAGTCTAGACAATATTAAATTGCCTAAATTCCTCTCTATCTTTCATGATACAGTAGTTGCCTCTGCGACCTTGATGCTGGTCTTCTTTGGTGCTATTCTCTTGATCTTGGGACCAGAAATCATGTCAAATAAAGAAGTAATCACTTCAGGAACCTTGTTCAATCCTGCTAAGCAAGACTTCTTCATGTATATTATCCAAACAGCCTTCACCTTCTCAGTTTACTTGTTTATCTTGATGCAAGGTGTCCGCATGTTCGTATCTGAGTTGACAAATGCCTTCCAAGGTATCTCAAGTAAGCTTTTGCCAGGTTCATTCCCAGCGGTGGACGTTGCAGCTTCTTATGGATTTGGCTCTCCAAACGCTGTTTTGTCAGGTTTTGCCTTTGGTTTGATTGGTCAATTGATTACAATCGTTCTACTCATCGTCTTCAAAAATCCTATCCTTATCATCACAGGATTTGTACCGGTATTCTTTGATAATGCAGCTATCGCCGTTTACGCTGATAAACGTGGTGGTTGGAAAGCGGCAGTTATCTTGTCCTTTATCTCAGGTGTACTTCAAGTTGCCCTTGGTGCTCTTTGCGTAGCCCTTCTCGACTTGGCGGCTTATGGTGGTTACCATGGAAATATCGACTTTGAATTCCCATGGCTTGGATTTGGCTACATCTTCAAATACCTTGGTATTATTGGTTATGTGCTTGTTTGCCTCTTCTTGCTTGTCATTCCTCAAATTCAATTTGCCAAAGCTAAAGATAAAGAAAAATACTATAACGGCGAAGTACAAGAAGAAGCTTAGAATTTAGAAAAGGAGAAATAAAATGGTTAAAGTATTAGCAGCATGTGGAAATGGTATGGGTTCATCAATGGTTATCAAGATGAAGGTGGAAAATGCGCTCCGCAAGCTAAACCAAACAGACTTTACAGTAAACTCATGCAGTGTCGGCGAAGCTAAAAGTTTGGCAGCTGGCTATGATATCGTTATCGCCTCTCTTCACCTGATCCAAGAATTGGAAGGGAGAACAAATGGGAAGTTAATTGGGCTTGACAACTTGATGGATGATAAAGAAATCACTGAAAAACTCAGTCAGGCACTATAGAAGGTTGGAGGGGGCTGGACAGAAACTGTGAAGACTGGGTTCTGTCCTAGTCCCTCTTTACATAAAGGAGGCAACTATGAATTTAAAACAGGCTTTGATTGAAAATAATTCAATTCGATTGGGACTTGAGGCGGCTGATTGGAAAGAAGCAGTTAAGTTAGCGGTGGAACCCTTGATTGAAAGTGGCGCAATTTTACCAGAGTACTATGATGCGATTATTGAGTCAACAGAAGAATATGGTCCCTACTATATTTTAATGCCAGGGATGGCTATGCCCCATGCTAGGCCAGAGGCAGGTGTTCAGCGGGATGCTTTTTCACTGATTACCTTGCAAAAATCAGTTGTTTTTTCAGATGGAAAAGAAGTATCCGTCTTACTAGCTTTGGCTGCGACAAGCTCAAAGATTCATACAAGTGTAGCGATTCCACAAATTATTGCCTTGTTTGAGTTGGAAGATTCCATTGCCCGCTTACAAGGATGCCAGAGCAAAGAAGAAGTTTTGGATATGATTGAAGAATCAAAAAATAGTCCATACCTCGAAGGCTTGGACTTGGAAAGCTAAAAAGGAGTAGGAAGATGACAAAAAGAATACCAAATTTACAAGTTGCACTAGACCATTCAGATTTGCAAGGCGCCATTAAGGCTGCTGTAGCTGTTGGTCATGAAGTGGATATCATCGAAGCTGGTACTGTTTGCCTACTTCAAGTAGGGAGCGAATTAGTAGAAGTCTTGCGTAGCCTTTTCCCAGATAAGATCATCGTTGCAGACACCAAGTGTGCGGATGCTGGTGGAACGGTTGCCAAGAATAATGCTGTACGTGGAGCGGACTGGATGACTTGTATCTGCTGTGCAACCATTCCGACTATGGAAGCTGCTCTTAAAGCCATCACAGCTGAACGTGGAGATAGAGGTGAAATCCAAATCGAACTTTATGGAGACTGGACTTTTGAACAGGCTCAACTCTGGCTTGATGCGGGAATTTCCCAAGCAATCTATCACCAATCTCGTGATGCCCTGCTTGCTGGGGAAACTTGGGGCGAAAAAGATCTAAACAAGGTCAAAAAATTGATTGATATGGGCTTCCGTGTGTCTGTTACGGGAGGACTGGATGTGGACACACTCAAACTCTTTGAAGGAGTGGATGTCTTTACCTTTATCGCAGGTCGCGGAATTACCGAGGCAGCAGATCCAGCAGGCGCAGCACGTGCCTTTAAGGACGAAATCAAACGAATTTGGGGGTAATCTATGGCACGTCCAATTGGAATCTATGAAAAAGCTACACCCAAGCATTTTACTTGGTTGGAACGCTTGAATTTTGCAAAAGAATTGAGCTTCGACTTTGTTGAAATGTCGATTGACGAGCGTGATGAACGTTTGGCTCGTCTTGATTGGAGCAAGGAAGAACGATTGGAAATCGTGAAAGCCATCTATGAAACAGGAATCCGAATTCCGTCCATCTGTTTTTCAGGTCATCGTCGCTATCCAATGGGTTCAAACGATCCAGTTCTAGAAGAAAAATCGCTGGAACTGATGAAAAAATGTATCGAACTAGCTCAGGATTTGGGAGTTCGTACGATTCAGTTAGCTGGTTATGACGTTTATTATGAGGAAAAGTCCCCTCAAACACGTGAACGTTTCATCAAAAACCTCAGACAAGCTTGTGTCTGGGCGGAGGAAGCTCAGGTCATCTTAGCTATTGAAATTATGGATGATCCTTTTATTAATAGCATTGAAAAGTACTTGGCTGTTGAAAAAGAGATTGATTCACCTTATCTTTTTGTTTATCCAGATATTGGTAATGTCTCAGCTTGGCATAATGACGTTTACAGTGAATTTTATATCGGGCACCATGCCCTTGCAGCCCTCCACCTCAAGGATACCTATCCCGTGACCGAAACTTCAAAAGGACAATTCCGAGATGTTCCTTTTGGAACTGGCTGCGTCAACTGGGAAGCAGCTTTTGATATTTTGAAAAAGACCAACTATAATGGTCCTTTCCTAATCGAGATGTGGTCTGAAAACTGTGAAACAGTAGAAGAAACCAAAGTGGCTATCAAAGAAGCACAAGATTTCCTCTACCCATTAATAAAGAAAGCGGGTTTGATGTAAGATGAATCAAGTAATCAATGATATGAGAAAGCGTGTCTGCGAAGCTAATCAATCTCTTCCTAAACACGGCTTGGTTAAATTCACATGGGGCAATGTCTCAGAAGTGAATCGTGAGCTAGGCGTGATTGTTATCAAGCCATCGGGAGTAGATTATGATAAATTGACTCCTGAAAACATGGTGGTGACAGATTTGGATGGGAAGGTACTTGAAGGTGATTTGAGACCATCTTCCGACCTACCAACTCACGTGGAATTATATAAAGCTTGGCCTACCATTGGTAGTGTGGTTCATACTCACTCGACAGAAGCAGTGGGTTGGGCACAGGCGGGACGTGATATTCCATTTTATGGGACCACACATGCCGACTATTTTTATGGACCAATTCCTTGTGCTCGTAGCTTGACTCAGGATGAAGTTGAAGTAGCGTATGAAAAGGATACAGGTTTGGTCATTCTGGAAGAATTTGAACGTCGCGGTCTCAATCCGGTTGAAGTACCAGGGATTGTCGTTCGCAACCACGGTCCATTCACATGGGGCAAGAACCCTGAAAATGCAGTTTACCATTCAGTGGTTCTCGAAGAAGTTTCCAAGATGAACCGTTTCACAGAGCAAATCAATCCAAGAGTTGAACCTGCACCACAGCACATATTGGAAAAACATTACCAAAGAAAGCATGGACCAAATGCCTACTATGGTCAAAAATAAAAAACGGGCAATTGAAAAGAGGCTTGGAGGTATCTAGGCCTCGCTTTTGCAATAAACCTGAAAAGCAAACGAGCCCAATGATAAATATTATCATTGAAATATTTTTATTAAAGTGCTATGATAGGGAGACTGTTTGATTGATTGGTCCCGAATAATAGGAGGATAAGATGGTATTAGATAAAACGAGTTGTGAGCTATTGATGTACCTCCTGGATCAAGAATCTCCCAAAACGATTATGACCATTTCCAAAGATTTGGGTCAATCAAGGAGAAAGGTCTATTATCACGTTGATAAAATTAATGATGCATTGGGCAATCCTGAACACCACCTTGTTAGCCTTCCTCGTATTGGTATCTACTTAACGGAGGAGCAGAGACTTGCTTGTCAGCAACTTTTATCCGAAGTTGACTCCTACGATTATGTGATGAGCGGGGAAGAACGCATGCAGATGATGTTATTTTGGATTGGAATTTCCAAAGAACGCATCACTGTCGAAAAACTGATGGAATTAACAGAAGTTTCGCGGAACACCGTTTTGAATGATCTCAATACCATCCGTTACCAGTTAAGCCTAGAACAGTATCAGGTAACCCTGCAAGTAAGTAAATCACAAGGTTATTATCTTAGCGCCCACCCCTTAAATAAAATTCAGCATCTTCAATCGCTCTTATACCATATCTTTATGGAAGGAAATGGAGCTTTTGTTACCATTCTTGAAGATAAGATAAAGGATAGATTCCAAGGAGAGTTGCTTTTGTCTAGACAAATGCATCAATTTCTCAAGGAGCAAGTCCCTCTGGTTGAACAGGATTTAGGGAAAAAAATAAATCATCATGAAGTGACCTTTATGTTGCGAGTGCTTCCTTATCTGCTTTTAAGTTGTGATAATATCACGCGTCATCAAGAAAAGCATCAGGATATTGATCAAGATTTTTCCTTGATTCGTAAGAGAATAGAGTACAGAGTATCTGAAAGGCTGAGTGAGCGCCTTTTTGAGACATTTGAAATTTCTTTATCGGAACTCGAAATTTCTCTGTTGGCCATTCTCCTTTTATCCTATAGAAAGGATAGAGACGTCCATGCGGAAAGCGAAGACTTTCACCAGCTGAAAGTCACTTTAGAGGAATTTATTTGGCATTTTGAATCACAAACCAAGATGGAAATCGAAAACAAGGAAGACTTGTTACGTAACCTGCTGATTCACTGTAAGGCTTTGTTGTTTAGAAAGACCTATGGCATCTTTTCTAAAAATCCTCTTACTAAGCAAATCCGTTCCAAGTACAGCGAGCTCTTTATCATCACCAAAAAATGTGCCGAGATTTTGGAGGAAGCCTGGCTTGTACGCTTGACGGACGATGAGATTGCTTATCTGACGATTCACGTTGGTGGATTTTTGAAATACACTCCATCCTCGCAGAATGCCACCAAAAAAATTTATCTGGTTTGTGACGAAGGAGTAGGGGTTTCTAAACTGTTGCTCAAACAATGTCGTTTCTATCTTCCCAACGAACAAATCGGGGCAGTTTTCACAACAGAACAGTTTAAAAGTGTTGAGGATATTGCCTTGGTGGATTTGGTGATTACAACAAATGATGAACTAGAGAGTCGCTTCCCTGTCTTAAAGGTCAATCCTATCTTGGAGGCAGAGGATATCTTGCGTATAGTTGATTATCTGAAAAACAAGGTTTTTCGAAAAGACGGCAGAAGTTTCAGCGAAAATTTATCAACCATTATTTCAACTTATATACCGGATAAGCGTGCCGCAACGAAACTGCAGCAGGAGATTCAAAGTCTGATAAATCAAGAATTACTTATCCAGTCCTTTTTTGAAGAGTTATAACATGACAGTCCAATGATGAACACAAACCTGTGTTTTTCTTGGTCTTTTTTAATTTTCGGGCGGGTGTTATACTAAGTATGAAATGAAAACTTGAACAAAAAATGGAGGATGTCATAATGCCAAACGTAAAAGAAATTACAAGAGAATCATGGATTCTAGCGACTTTCCCAGAATGGGGAACATGGCTCAACGAAGAAATTGAAGAAGAAGTCGTTCCTGAAGGCAATTTTGCTATGTGGTGGCTAGGCAACTGTGGAACTTGGATTAAGACACCTGGTGGTGCTAACGTTGTGATGGACCTTTGGTCAAATCGCGGAAAATCTACTAAAAAAGTTAAAGATATGGTCCGTGGGCACCAAATGGCTAACATGGCAGGTGTACGTAAATTGCAACCAAACTTGCGTGTTCAACCGATGGTCATTGACCCATTTGCAATCAATGAGTTAGACTACTACTTGGTTTCCCACTTCCATAGCGATCATATTGATCCTTATACAGCCGCAGCTATTTTGAATAATCCAAAATTGGAACATGTTAAATTCATCGGACCTTACCATTGCGGACTTATCTGGGAAGGCTGGGGAGTGCCAAAAGAACGCATTATTGTAGTTAAACCAGGTGACACCATTGAACTCAAAGACATGAAGATTCATGCTGTGGAATCTTTTGACCGTACTTGCTTGGTAACTTTGCCAGTCAACGGTGCTGATGAAACAGGTGGAGAATTGGCAGGTTTGACTGTTACTGATGAAGAGATGGCTCAAAAAGCTGTTAACTATATTTTTGAAACACCAGGTGGTACTATTTATCACGGTGCAGACTCTCACTTCTCAAACTACTTTGCGAAACACGGAAAAGACTTTAAGATTGATGTTGCTTTGAACAACTATGGTGAAAACCCAGTTGGTATCCAAGACAAGATGACTTCAATTGATCTTCTTCGTATGGCAGAAAATCTGCGTGCTAAAGTCATTATCCCAGTTCACTATGACATCTGGTCAAACTTTATGGCTTCAACCAATGAAATTTTAGAACTATGGAAGATGAGAAAAGACCGTTTGCAGTACAACTTCCATCCATTTATCTGGGAAGTAGGAGGTAAGTACACTTATCCTCAAGATCAGCACCTAGTAGAATACCATCACCCACGTGGATTTGATGATTGCTTCGAGCAAGATTCGAATATCCAATTCAAAGCTTTGCTATAAAAACTGTTCAAATGATGTAAATTATTATCTGGAGGTTATCCGTATGTTGCACTATACGGATAATTTTCATATAATAGTAAAATAGGATGTGTGATTTATTAATCACCTCAAAGAGAAAGGAAATTCTATGTCAAATCTATCTGTTAATGCAATTCGTTTTCTAGGTATTGACGCCATCAACAAAGCAAACTCAGGTCACCCAGGGGTGGTTATGGGGGCTGCTCCTATGGCCTATAGCCTCTTTACAAAGCAACTTCGTATCAATCCAGCTCAACCAAACTGGATCAACCGCGATCGCTTTATTCTTTCAGCAGGACACGGCTCTATGCTTCTTTATGCCCTTCTTCACCTTTCTGGTTTTGAAGATGTTAGCATGGATGAAGTCAAGAACTTCCGCCAATGGGGTTCAAAAACGCCAGGTCACCCAGAATTTGGTCATACAGCAGGGGTTGACGCGACAACTGGTCCTCTAGGTCAAGGGATTTCTACTGCTACTGGTTTTGCCCAAGCAGAACGTTTCCTTGCAGCCAAATATAACCGCGAAGGTTTCAATATCTTTGACCACTATACTTATGTGATCTGTGGAGACGGAGATTTGATGGAAGGTGTCTCAAGTGAGGCGGCTTCATATGCAGGCTTGCAAAAACTTGACAAGTTGGTGGTTCTTTATGATTCAAATGACATTAACTTGGATGGTGAGACAAAAGATTCCTTTACAGAAAGTGTTCGTGATCGCTACAATGCCTACGGCTGGCATACAGCCTTAGTTGAAGACGGAACAGACTTGGAAGCTATCCATGCGGCTATCGAAACAGCTAAAGCTTCAGGCAAACCATCTTTGATTGAAGTGAAGACTGTTATTGGATACGGTTCTCCAAACAAACAAGGAACCAATGCTGTACACGGTGCTCCTCTTGGAGCAGATGAAACTGCGGCTACTCGTCAAGCCCTTGGTTGGGACTATGAATCATTTGAAATCCCAGCTGAAGTTTATGCTGATTTCAAGGAAAATGTTGCAGACCGTGGCGCATCAGCTTATCAAGCTTGGACTAAATTAGTTGCTGATTATAAAGAAGCTCATCCAGAACTGGCTGCAGAAGTAGAAGCCATCATCGACGGCCGTGATCCAGTTGAGGTGACTCCAGCAGACTTCCCAACCTTAGAAAATGGATTTTCCCAAGCAACTCGTAACTCAAGTCAAGATGCTTTGAACGTTGTCGCTGCCAAGTTGCCAACTTTCCTAGGTGGATCAGCTGACCTCGCTCACTCAAACATGACTTACATCAAAACGGATGGACTTCAAGATGATGCTAATCGCTTGAACCGCAATATTCAGTTTGGTGTTCGTGAATTTGCAATGGGAACGATCTTGAACGGAATGGCCCTTCACGGTGGACTTCGTGTTTATGGTGGTACTTTCTTTGTCTTCTCTGACTATGTGAAAGCAGCTGTCCGCTTATCAGCATTGCAAGGACTTCCTGTGACTTATGTCTTTACCCACGATTCAATCGCAGTTGGTGAAGATGGTCCAACGCACGAACCAGTTGAACACTTAGCAGGTCTCCGTGCTATGCCAAATCTGAATGTTTTCCGCCCAGCAGATGCGCGTGAAACTCAAGCGGCTTGGTACCTTGCCGTGACAAGCGAAAAAACACCAACTGCCCTTGTATTGACACGTCAAAACTTGACTGTCGAAGAGGGAACAGACTTTGACAAAGTTGCGAAAGGTGCCTATGTTGTCTATGAAACTGCAGCAGACTTTGATACAATCTTGATTGCAACAGGTTCAGAGGTGAATTTGGCGGTCGTAGCTGCCAAAGAATTGGCTAGCCAAGGAGCAAAAGTCCGTGTAGTCAGCATGCCATCAACAGATGTCTTTGACGCACAAGATGCAGCATACAAGGAAGAAATCCTTCCAAATGCAGTTCGTCGCCGTGTTGCAGTCGAAATGGGAGCAACTCAAAACTGGTACAAGTATGTTGGTCTTGATGGTGCAGTTCTCGGTATTGATACCTTTGGAGCATCTGCCCCAGCACCAAAAGTCTTGGCAGAGTACGGATTTACGGTAGAAAATCTAGTCAAAGTCGTTCAAAACTTGAAATAATTGCAGAAATCAGAGTGAAAGCTCTGATTTTTTATAACCATAAAAACAAGGTACAACCTTGTAAAAGTAGCTGAAATTTGATATAGTAGTCCTATGTAAAATACAAAGGAGAATATAATGGAATCGCAATATACATTTTTAATCATGTTAGTAGCAATGATGGGCTTGATGTTCTTTATGCAACGTTCTCAAAAGAAACAAGCACAAAAGCGTATGGAAAGCTTGAACAAGCTTCAAAAAGGCTATGAAGTCATTACGATTGGTGGGCTTTACGGAACAGTGGATGAAGTAGATACTGAGAAAGGTACAATCGTACTGGATGTAGATGGCGTTTATTTGACCTTTGAATTGGCTGCTATCAAGACCGTTTTGCCACTCAAAGAAGCTGTGACACCAGAAGGAACAGTTGTTGACGAAGGCGGAGCAATCGAAGAATAAAACGGGATCTGTCACTCCCGTTTTTCTATGATATGAGAGGAAAAGGGATGAAAAAAATAGTATTTGTTTGCCTAGGAAATATCTGCCGAAGCCCCATGGCAGAGTTTGTGATGAAGTCCATGACGAGCGATTACCACGTCGAAAGCCGGGCGACGTCATCATGGGAACATGGCAATCCGATTCATAGGGGAACGCAAGGAATTTTCCAGCAATATCAGATCCCGTATGACAAAGATAAAACATCGCTTCAGATTGGCAGGGAAGACTTTGAATCGTTTGATTACATTATCGGTATGGATGCTTCAAACGTTTCAGATCTGCGTCAAATGTGTCCTCAGGAATTGCAGTATAAGATCTACCCTTTTGCATCTGGAAGTGTTCCAGATCCTTGGTATACAGGAGATTTTGAGGAAACCTATGCTCGTATCACAAGTGGATGTCAAAGCTGGCTAGATCGATTAGAAAAAGAGAGTGACAATGGAAAAGCTTAAACAATTTTATGAGAAGGGTAGAGTTTACCTAACTCGTCCTAGGTTAGAGCTCATTGCAGTAGTTGTAATGGTACTCTGTGCTCTTTCGGTATTTCTGCTAAATACGCCTAAAAAGGGTGTCCTGACACTTGATGGTGGAGCTCTTGTTTATGATGGCACCTTGGTACGAGGAAAAATGAATGGTCAGGGAACCCTGACCTTTGAAAACGGAGACCAATATACAGGTGATTTCAATAATGGAGCCTTTAATGGGAAAGGAACTTTCCAATCAAAAGATGGCTGGAAATACGAAGGTGATTTTGTAAATGGTCAAGCTGAAGGTCAAGGGAAGTTGACGACAGAGCAAGAAGTTGTTTATGAAGGGACCTTTAAACAAGGCGTTTTTCAACAAAAACAGTAGTCTCCAAGTTAGGAGACTATTTTCAAAGCCTAAAAAGAAAGGGCTTTCTTGGCTTGAATTCGATAACTAACTATTAACTAGAAAAACTTTGTGAAATAAAAAAATTTTTTCCATAATTTCACAATCGTCCAGACAAAACTCTATTGTGTAGCCGTATTGAGAAAAAAATCACAATCTCAGAAAAATTCTTTGTGAAATACTTATGAAACTGTTTACAAAGCATAAAAAAAGAGTTATAATAAACTTGTGAAAAAATTAACAAAGGATAAAATCTTTAAAGGCTATGGAGGATAATATGGCTGATAAAAAAACAGTAACACCAGAGGAAAAACAACTTGCTGCTGAAAAGCATGTCGATGGTCTCGTGAAAAAAGCCTTGGTTGCGCTTGATGAAATGCGCAAGTTGAACCAAGAGCAAGTTGACTATATCGTGGCAAAAGCTTCGGTTGCAGCACTTGACGCGCACGGTATCCTTGCACAACACGCAGTTGAAGAAACTGGTCGTGGGGTATTTGAAGACAAGGCGACAAAAAACCTATTTGCCTGCGAACACGTAGTGAACAATATGCGTGGAGTTAAGACAGTTGGAGTTATTGAAGATGATCCAATTACAGGTTTGACAAAGATTGCGGAGCCTGTCGGTGTAATCTGTGGTGTCACTCCGACAACAAACCCAACTTCAACAGCGATTTTCAAATCACTCATTGCTTTGAAAACACGTAACCCAATCGTTTTTGCCTTCCACCCATCTGCTCAAGAATCATCAGCTCACGCAGCACAAATCGTTCGCGATGCAGCGATTGCAGCTGGCGCTCCTGAAAACTGTGTTCAATGGATTACAAAGCCATCTATGGAAGCAACTGGAGCGCTAATGAACCACGAAGGTGTTGCAACTATTCTTGCAACTGGTGGGAATGCCATGGTTAAAGCTGCATACTCATGTGGAAAACCAGCACTTGGGGTAGGTGCCGGAAACGTTCCTGCCTATGTAGAAAAATCTGCTGACCTTCGTCAAGCTGCTCATGACATCGTTATGTCTAAATCATTTGATAATGGGATGGTCTGTGCATCAGAACAAGCGGTTATCATTGATAAAGAAGTGTATGACGAATTTGTAGAAGAATTCAAATCATATCACACTTACTTTGTAAACAAGAAAGAAAAAGCACTTCTTGAAGAATTCTGTTTTGGAGCAAAATCAAATAGCAAGAACTGTGCTGGAGCAAAATTGAACGCTGACATCGTTGGTAAACCAGCAACATGGATTGCAGAACAAGCAGGATTCAGCGTTCCAGAAGGAACAAACATCTTGGCTGCGGAATGTGCAGAAGTAGGACCGAAAGAACCATTGACTCGTGAAAAATTGTCACCAGTTATCGCTGTCCTAAAAGCCGAAGATACTGAAGATGGACTTAAAAAAGCTCGTCAAATGGTTGAATTTAATGGTCTAGGACACTCAGCTGCTATCCATACAAAAGACGAAGCTCTTGCTAAACGCTTTGGTACAGAAATCAAAGCAATGCGTATTATCTGGAACTCTCCATCTACTTTCGGTGGTATCGGTGACGTATACAATGCCTTCATTCCATCATTAACACTTGGATGTGGTTCATATGGACACAACTCAGTTGGTGATAACGTATCCGCTATCAACCTTCTTAACATCAAGAAAGTAGGGAAACGTAGAAATAATATGCAGTGGTTTAAAGTTCCTTCAAAAATTTACTTCGAACGCAATTCTATCCAATACCTTCAAACATGTGAAGATATTGAACGCGTTATGATTGTTACAGACAAATCGATCGAAAAACTTGGTTTTGTTCAACGCATTATTGACCAATTGAACAAACGCAGCAACCGTGTAACTGTCCAAGTCTTCTCAGACGTTGAACCAGACCCAGATATCACAACTGTAGAACGTGGTACTGAAGTGATGAAAGCATTTGAACCAGATACAATTATCGCTCTTGGTGGTGGTTCTCCAATGGACGCGGCCAAAGTAATGTGGCTCTTCTACGAACAACCAGAAATCGACTTCCGTGACTTGGTTCAAAAATTCATGGATATCCGTAAACGTGCCTTCCGCTTCCCATCACTTGGTAAGAAAGCGAAGTACATCGGTATCCCAACAACTTCAGGTACAGGTTCAGAAGTAACACCATTTGCCGTTATCTCTGATAAGAAAAACAACCGCAAATACCCATTGGCTGACTACTCATTGACACCAACTATTGCCATTGTTATCTGTTAAGACAGCTGACCCAGAAGCTCGTGAGAAAATGCACAACGCGTCTACAATGGCTGGTATGGCCTTCGCCAATGCCTTCCTTGGTATGAGCCACTCAATGGCCCACAAGATTGGTGGTGTTCACCACACTGTTCACGGACGTACAAATGCTATCTTGCTTCCATATGTTATCCGTTACAACGGAACTCGTCCATCTAAGACTACTACATGGCCTAAGTACAACTATTGGAAAGCTGATGAGAAATTCCAAGACATCGCGAAAATGCTTGGCTTGCCTCACTCAACTCCAGAGGAAGCAGTTGAAGCATACGCTAAAGCTGTTTACGAACTTGGTGTTGCAGTAGGTATCAAGATGAATTTCAAGGATCAAGGAATTGATGAAAAAGCTTGGAAAGACAGCTTGCATGAAATTGCTTTGCTTGCTTATGAGGACCAATGTTCTCCTGCAAATCCACGCTTGCCAATGGTAGCTGACATGGAAGAAATCATGGCAGATGCTTACTATGGTTATGCAGAACGTCCAGGACGTCGTAAATAATCGTTTATCAGCCTAGAGGCAGGAATTTCCTGTCTCTTTTTTGTGAAACTGGAGTATTGAAAATAATTTTAAGTTTTCTATTTTCGTTTTTCATTTGAAAAGAAAAGTGGAAATGATTATGTAGACAAAGAAAGACAGCAGTGTAGGCTTTCGAAAGTAGAAAGAAAAATAAGCAAGGTATAGACAAAAAACAATGCCCGTACTTGCAATTAAACTTAAATAGTTATATAATAGGTTTGTTGAAAGGTGATTTGTAGTGATTCAAGTTACTCTTTTCACAATAAA
>QWCR01000131.1_pt1 | contig 32679 bp, 16 predicted proteins | sample 1972581 | NCBI WGS metagenome assembly QWCR01 (sample SAMN09866703, study PRJNA288562) | Human oral metagenome isolate pre4_saliva, whole genome shotgun sequencing... | isolation source: mouth | host: Homo sapiens | place: USA: California
TATTTGTGGCATCGTAAGCTCCATTGTTTTTATTTGATTTGTATTCCACCACAAAAATAAGAACTTTGGAGCTTACACACAAATTATAGACACTATCAAGCAATTACAATGTTTTGACGACATAGACCTCTCTATACAGACATCCCCCTCAGCACCGAAAGGTGTTGAGGGGGATGAATTATGTACTATAACGGTCTGATGACCGATTTGGGATTATTGAGGGCTGTGCTGTGACAGAGACTAACACAGCAACACAAAACCAAGTTGCCGTAGCATCTCCACAAAGAAAAGTGTCGGTGCTAGAGTTACACGAAGTTAGAAATTCACGATTCTTGCTTCTCCTGCGTGGGCATAGCGTTGGAGCAAGTCTTGTGCTAGGTCAATACTCTCTTGCAGCAGTTGCTCATCACCATCATAACCGTTGATGATGAAAAGCAGACGGCTCGTAGTGGGTGAGAGCATGGTGCGCGTGCTGTCGGAAGTGGGCGAAGCAATAGCCCCTACTGCATCGCGATAAACAGGAAGTCCCTCGATGTTGAGTGTGCCACGTCCGATACCTTCATAGGGTTCGTCAGCACGACCGATGCCCAACTCTACAGATTCTCCCACGATTTTGTCGGCATCAAGCAGTCCCGTGGGATAACCACTAAAAATGGACACCAGATTTCCCAAATCGACTAAAGTATCTACACTATACAAGCCTTTTCCTTGCAAGACACGTCGGGAAAGTTGTTCACTAGCAGGACGATAGCGCGAGGGATCTTTGCCACAAGCCTTATAAGCTGCGCGCGTGGCAGCAATGCTCGAGCGTGATTTGATGGTGTCGGTGGTGAAATCGGCTTGCAATTTTTCGCAACTTGCTTCGATTTCAGCCCAAAGTTCGGGAGATGTCGCAGAGTTTTGCACAGTGACTTCGAGGAATGCTCCCTTAAATTGGGGCACACGCTCAGAAAATTCGGAAGAAACGGATATAGAAAGCATAATGGAGCTTTGTTATTGATAACACAAAGAATAGTAGGGGCAAGTATTGCACATCTGCACTTCTTTGGTGCTGGGTTCAAAGGGTAAATTTGGATTTAGGATTTCTGCCACTAATACTCCTAATTGTTCACGAAATTCAGGGAATCTAGCTTGAAAATCTAAGACCTCCTTTTTATCCACTTGCAAATAAGGCGAATAGTCCTTTTTGCGGAGTCTGTGGACAAAGAACAACGACGGAGCTATGGGGAGCTGAGATAGCTTAGCAGATAGATTGGGCACACTTTCTCCCTTTTGCAGACGTTCAAACTCATCCACTAGCATCGCTGCATAGATGAAAGTTTGCAGCATATAGTGCTTTTGCTTGGAACCTCGAATGGAGAATAGTTCGTCCAATGCTTTGGCGTCCTCAATTTGTCCTCCAGTTTTATAGTCAACGACACGGAGTCGCTCTTGTTCATCATGGATAATGGTGTCTAATCGGTCGATGATACCTCCGATGGCAACTTGAGAGATGGGTGCTGACGAAGGAAGATTGAGCCACATCGTGTGATAGCTTTCCAAGGCTTTAATGCTAAAATTAGGATATTTCGCATCATGCTCAAGAAGTGACTGGAGGAAAATCTCGATAATGTTGAGCAGCAAAGGGGTATATTTCACCTTCTCTTTGTCGATAGCTTTCCGAATATAATCTTGTAATAGCTCTGGATGAGCCACCAAGTGCTTAAAGTAGTCGCTATCCCCTTTTCCACCACGTTGTTCGAGGAGATTTTTATAAATCAACTCAGCAGCAGTGTGGAATATCGTACCCAGTGTGTTGGGCTGCACTTCTTCTGCATCAGGTTTAGGCTGCTGTATGCCAAGCACGCGCTCATAATAAAAGCGAAGTTGGCAGCGCAGATAGGTGTTGATGTCGGAAGGCGAAAGAGATACATGCTCCTTCTTCTCTATCTTATCATCTTTTCGTTTGATTTTAAGCCGTTCTATCAGATCAGCAGGCTTCTCCACTGGTTGTGGGGTGTCGTGCGATGAAACGGGATCACTGGAAAGTGCGATATGCTCGATGGGCAACTGAGATTCTACCATGAGTTGGGTTAAGAATCTGGACTTTTCACCATCCACAATGCCTTCTGACGAAGAGTTATAAAGGAGGCGCAAGCGTTTGGCACGCTGTATCAAACGATAGAAATAGTAGGCATAGACAGCGGTCTTGCGCTCGGGGGTGGTGAGTCCAAAGGCTTTGCGCAAGAGATAGGGGATGAACGAATTGTCACTAGACTTTTGTGGCAACACGCCTTCGTTGACGGACAACATGATGATATGCTCGAAATCTAGACAACGCGTTTCGAGTACACCCATCACTTGCAATCCCACAGCGGGCTCTCCAGCAAAAGGAATGACCGACTGACGCACAATCTGGCGAACGATGCGACGCAACGTGGTGGGATTGACCATCAAACGTCCACTCTCGGCGATGAGCAACAGACGATTGAGTAAAGCATTCATCTGCGCATAGGCTTCGGACTGCAAGATGTGTTCAAAGCGTTCGCTGTCGAATTCGGACTTTACCACCAATTTTTGAGCAGCTTCTTCCACAGCCTTCACCAAATGGGTAAGCGATTCCACCGTGGGTGGTGCTTGGGCTTGGCGTTCTAACTTTCCTAGTTCGCGCTCCACGAGGGTGGATACTGCGGTGTGATTGAGCGGAAAACCTTTGGTGACATTCACTTCTTCCACATTGGAAGGCAGCGCATGGAGCAAGGGCTGCAACAAAGATTCGTTGCAAAGTACTACCGCTGTGCGCTTGGCATCGGGAGTGAGATTATCCTTGAGCCAGGGCAATACACTCTGCACCTGCATGGTTTCGATGGAAGCTGCCACCATCTCCACCTTTTCAATATGACGGAGGTTATCGAAATGCTCCGCGGGGAGTTCGTTGGGAAACTGTTGTAGGTTTTGTCGCAAGAACAAACCTGCTTCGGCATCTTCCCACAACAACTGACTGAAACGTCGCTCTTCGGGACTGAGTTGTCGGTCATCTTCCGACAAAAAACGCTCTTTCTCGCTGGGCAAATAATATTTATCGTAATCCCAATAGAAAAGGGCTTTCTCCATCTTTTGGAGTTGTGAGAAAAGTTGCCATTCTACTCGATCAAGCACATTGAACCCCACAAAAACGTACTTATCTACATGAGCAGGTGGTGCGACTGCTCCAGCTTTGAGTCGGTCTACCGTGCGACGGAAAGCTGCTCCTTCATAGGCTAATCCTTCAGAAGCGAGTTCTGCATTGAGTTGCTCATAAATGGGCAGAAGTGCATTCCACAATCTGCTGAACCGCTCGCGAATCTCACTTTGATGCTCGGGATCGAACTCCTTAAAAAATCGCTGCAACACCTCTGTTTGCTCCTCCGTCAAATAGTCGGTACGCTCCAATTCTCGTAAATCACGGATATTCTGAAAGAGCGCACTTGCATCTGCCATGTTTTTGTCTACATCATCAAAATCAGAGAGTAAACGCTCTGCCCATCCATAGAAATTGTCGAGCGAAACCATATCTCCTGTGGCTTTTACATAATGCTGGTGCACACGGCAAATGGTGTCAATGGGATCATTGATGTTTCGATCGCCAAAAGCACGAAAAAGTTCATTGATGGTGATGTATCGAGGTGCCCAAATAGGTTGAGACGCTTCTTTTGACAGATAGTCATTGAGAAACAGCGATGCACGCTTATTAGGGAACACCACCACCACCTTACTTAGGTCGTGCCCAAATTTATGGAGAAGGTCTGTGGCAACAAGTTGAAGGAACGCTAGCATAAAGTGTTATATCTGTATCGATGATGTATTCTAAAAAAATAAGTAACAGCAAAGTTAAGAAATCCAAGCAGAATAGGCAAACCTTCGAGCGTTCATTTTATGGAAGTGAGAGACATCCACAGAAAAAGTGAATATTTCTGTAGTCAGCAGCAGAAAAAACTGATTTCTTCGGTATATAGAATGAAATAAAATCGTAACTTTGCTGCATAAATGAAGGGGCATGAAGCAGAATCTTCGACCAATAAACAAAAGGTATTCACAGCTTCATGGCATAGAGCTTTCACGTGAGTGTCTGCCCTCGCTAAATAGTCAATTAACGACAAACATTCTATATGAAAAAGACCATCCTTGTCACTGGTGGTACGGGCTTTATTGGTTCGCACACCACCGTTGAACTTCAAGCCGCAGGCTATGATGTGGTAATCATTGACAACTTGAGCAATTCAAAGGCTGAAGTTGTGGAAGGCATCGAAAAAATTAGCGGCGTGCGTCCTGCTTTTGAACAAGTGGACTGCTGCGACCTTCCTGCTCTCGAAGGTGTATTCCAAAAATACCCTGGCATCGAGGGTATTATCCACTTTGCAGCTTCTAAGGCTGTCGGTGAATCCGTGGAGCAACCCCTTAAATACTACGAGAATAACCTCGTGAGTCTCATCAACTTGCTCAAGTTGATGCCTAAATACAATGTGAAGGGCATTATCTTCTCTTCTTCTTGCACCGTATATGGTCAACCAGACGCTAAGGACCTCCCTGTGAGCGAACAAGCTCCTATCAAGAAGGCGGAATCTCCTTATGGTAACACGAAGCAAGTGAACGAAGAAATCATTCAAGACTTCATTCACAGCGGTGCTCCCATCTCTGCAATCATTCTTCGCTACTTCAACCCCATCGGTGCGCACCCCACTGCACTCATTGGCGAAGTGCCCAACGGCACACCTGCTAACCTCATTCCTTATCTCACACAAACTGCAATCGGCATCCGCGAACAACTCGCTGTCTTTGGTGACGACTACAACACCCCCGACGGTTCTTGCATCCGCGACTTCATTTACGTGGTGGACCTCGCCAAAGCGCACGTGGCTGCTATGGCGCGCATCGTAGATGGTAAGAACGATGAACCTGTGGAAATCTTCAATGTGGGTACTGGTAACGGCGTGAGTGTGTTTGAACTCATCAACACATTTGAAAAGTGCACTGGCGTGAAGCTCAACTACAAGGTGGTTCCTCGTCGTGCAGGCGACATCGAACAAGTTTGGGGTAATGTTGACAAAGCCAACAAGGTTTTGGGCTGGAAGGCTGTTCATACCCTCGAAGAAGCGCTCTCTTCTGCTTGGAAATGGCAAGAGAAACTTCGCGCTGATGGCGTGATGTAATTCTCCCCCTTTTCGTACAACTGCAACAAATGAAGGAAGCGATAAGGCAATATCAGTATTGCTGAACATAATTGCCTTAGGCTTTTCCTTGATAAAACAAAAAGTCCGTGTCAAACTTAGATTTGACACGGACTTTTTTGTTTGCTATAACCTGATTACTTCCAGAACTTCAGACGCAAGAACGCGCGTTTCAGCATTTGAGGAGGACTCGCGAGAAACTCTGTCGGTGACCATGAAAAGAAGCGAAACGCATTGATGAAAAACTCGATATAATAGTGAGCGACGCTTGATAAACCCTTGCCACTCTTGCGAACACTGCCATGTTTGCCTGTGCGGACAATCCATCGTAGCAACTGCTGAGCACGCCATCCATCAACCGGATGATAGAGATGCTCATCTTTATGTAGCAGCGTCTTGGCATTTGCCCCTAAATACTCCACAGAAATAGCTGCCAACATGCGATAGAATCGCTCAAGATGCAGGTATTTCAACCCATTACGGAGCAATGCTTCGTCGATTTGCTCGTGGCTTTGTTGCTGCACCATCATCCAATCCACCACTTCGCGCAACCCTACTCCTCCATGACTGGCATGCACCAACGTGTGAGCCGTAAGGAGAATGACATTGAGATGCGGAGGAAGCACAGCTACTTGATAGCCGTCTATCTCAACGTAATTGTGCCACTCTTCCACTTGGTCTACTTCCGTTGCGACCATCTTACGCAATCTGCGCGCCGTGGCACACCATTGCATGGGTTGGAGCTCGTGATGTACTTCTACTTCTATGTCGCCTTTCTTGAAGGTGTCGTGCAGCGCTGTCTGATGATCTGGCGCGTAGCCACGCTGAAGGAGAAGCGCGGTGGCAGACTGGAAGTGCTGAGGAGCAACATAGATGTCGATATCTCCAGGACGACGCAAGAGTGGGTGCGGATAGGCAGTGGCAGATGCTTGCCCTTTCAACACGACATAGCGAATGCCAGCACCATCGAAGTCTTTGGCAAGCTCCACTACTTCTGCATTGAAGTTGCGACTCACCTTCTCCAACATCGGCCACCCACCAAGCCATTGCATCAGTTGGAAGCGTTGCTCGGGAGCTACGTCGATTTTAGGCAATCCATAGAGCAAACCATCCACTGTTTGACGACGTGCCTCACGAATGACAGCAGAAAAATCCACTACTTTGGGAAATTCCTCCTGTCCGTGTAGCGCACAACGCAACAATGCGAGGAGTGTTTCGTAAGTTTGACTCAGCGTAAGGTTAGACATCGGCTTGTGAAATTAGGATTTACGTTCCAATTCTTGGAGATTTTCCAAACGCTTAGTTTCCAAGAAGTCGTAAATACCTCCGAGGTGTTCCTTCACTTTTCCTCCACCAAACTCATAGACTTTTGTCACCAAGCCATCGAGGAAGTCACGGTCGTGACTCACCACAATGAGTGTGCCATCAAAATCTTGTAAAGCCTGTTTGAGCACATCTTTCGTGCGCAAATCGAGGTGGTTCGTCGGTTCGTCGAGAATCAGCAAATTGAACGGTTCGAGCAAGAGTTTGAGAATAGCCAAACGCGTGCGCTCACCCCCCGAAAGCACCTTCACCTTCTTTGTTCCTTCTTCACCTCCAAACATGAAAGCACCGAGCAGGTCACGGATTTTCAAACGAATATCTCCCTTTGCCACACTGTCGATGGTGTCGTAAACAGTGATTTCTCCGTCCAACAGAGTGGCTTGGTTTTGCGCAAAATAGCCAATTTGCACGTTATGTCCAAGCGTCAGCGTTCCTTCGTGTTCGAGTTGTCCCATGATACATTTGACCAACGTGGATTTACCTTCTCCGTTTCGTCCCACAAAAGCCACTTTGTCGCCACGCTCCACCATGAGTGAAGCATTTTGGAACACCACATGTCCGTCATAAGACTTACCTACAGCGTCCATGGTCACAGGATAACTGCCCGAACGTGGAGAAGGAGGGAATTTCAAGCGCAGACGTGAAGTATCTTCTTCGTCCACTTCCACTAATTCCAGTTTTTCAAGCATACGCACACGGCTCTGCACCTGGTTTGTTTTGGAATAAGTACCCTTGAATCGCTCGATATACAATTTCGTTTCAGCAATCATCTTTTGCTGATCGTCATATTGTTTCTGTTGTTGCTCGCGGCGTTCCTTACGCAATTCGAGATATTGCGAATATCCCGCCTTATAATCGTAGATACGTCCCAGCGTTATCTCAATCGTACGCGTCGTGATGTTGTCTACAAACTTGCGGTCGTGACTGATCACCACCACCGCTTTGCCCGAAGTCATAATGAAGTTTTCCAACCAACCAATACTCTCAATGTCCAAGTGGTTGGTCGGCTCATCGAGCAAGAGCACGTCAGGATTTTGCAAAAGCAATTTCGCCAATTCGATGCGCATACGCCATCCTCCTGAGAAATCACTAGTGGGACGTTGAAAATCAGTGCGTTCGAAGCCCAATCCCAGCAGCATTTTCTCTACATCTTCTTCAAAGTGTGTCAAATCGATGGCATAAAACTTCTCACTCATCGCAGCCACTTTCTCAATGAGCGCCATATATTCTTCGCTCTCATAGTCAGTGCGCGTCATCAATTCTTGGTTCAGTTGCTCGATTTCCCCCTCCATCTCCTTGAGATGTTCAAAAGGCAAACAAGCTTCTTCGAAAACGGTGCGTCCATCTTCGGTGAGCAAGTGCTGCGGCAGATAAGCAATGACCGAATCTTTCGGCGCGCTCACCCTACCCTTCGTGGGTTGTCGTTCACCAGCAAGAATTTTCAAGAGCGTACTTTTTCCCGCTCCGTTTTTCCCCATCAAAGCGATGCGGTCTTTCTCATTGATTTGAAAAGAAATATCTTTGAAAAGGGTTGTACCCCCAAATTCTACGGTGAGTCCGTCTACTGATATCATAAAGTGTCTATATTATGCTGCGATGGTCTAAATGTGATGTTGGTGCAAAGTTACTCATTCTTCCTCGCTTTGCCAAATGCGGTGCCGTGATTTGCCCCAGAGCAAGGGAAATCCTAGCACGTAGAGGCCCCCAAATGAGTCACCAACCAATTGCGGTAGAACAACAAAGCTGTTTCTTCCCACGAAAAGTCGATACCATTCTCGGGATTATCCTCTATATAATAGTGGAGAGGGGGAGCAATGGGCAATCCCTTAGCCAGATCACGGCGGTATTCTCCATCGAGGGTGTCAGCTCTATATTCCAAATGCCCAGTCACAAAAGTTTGCTGCCGAGCGGCATCGTAGAAAATACTCTGCCCCACTTCACTGTCGGTCAGCGCCTCCAACCCTTCGGGAAGACGTTGCCAATCACTTCCCGACAACGCTAGCTCAACACCTGCCACCTCCCAGCAAAGTTCGGTATGCCGACTATGCGGCATGGGAAATTTTTCGCCAAGTCCGCGGAGCAAAGGATGTTGCGGAACAAGATTGCGCTGCGCAAAAATACCAAAACATTTTTCGGAAAGCGCACGCTTACCCCATCCATAGAAATGATGGAGCGCAGCTTGTGCAGCCCAACAGATGTTGAGTGTGGGAATCCCACAATGCGCTGTCCAATCCCAAATGTCTTGAAGTTCCTCCCAATAGCGCACCTCTTCAAAGGGCATCTGCTCCAGAGGAGCTCCAGTGACGATGAGTGCGTCAATACTCGGCATCTGCTTTTCACCACAACCACCCGCAAGCGCACCCTCCGAAGCCTCAGCCATCGAGGGAGCAAAGTCCACATAGTGCGCATCCACATAAGCCTGCGGCGTAGTTTTGTATTGTTGATGAGGAATTTTCAGCAACACCAAATTGACATCTAAGTTAGCCACAGAAAGCATCTTACAGAAGTCTAACTCCGTTTCCTGCTTTTGCGGCATAAGATTGAGCAAACCCACGGTGGGTAAAGCAAGCTCTTGCCCCACACTGAGGGAAAAACCTAAACGCGCCAAACTTTCAATGGCGGGAATCTGACTATTGACGTAGAGCATCGCAACAAAATCTGAAGAAAAAAGAAAAAGGCAGTCAGCCACAAAGGAGTGCGCTGACCACCTTATTATACCCTAGAACGTAAAAGTGCTACTGGTAATGGATAAGATTACTTCCTTACCACACATCCACGCGCTTAGCTTTGGGAGTGAAGAGTTTGTCGCCCTTCTTGATGTTGAAAGCCTTATACCACGCGTCAATTTGGGGTAAAGCCGCGTTCACGCGCCAACGACCAGGAGAGTGAGGGTCGGTGCGCACACGATTGCGCAAGGCTTCGGGGCGCGCATTGCCTGCCCACACCAAAGAATAAGCGAGGAAGAAACGCTGTTCGGGAGTGAAACCATCGTTCACAGTCGAAGGATTTTGCGCTTGTGCTTTTTGGAACGCTTGATAAGCAATTTTGATGCCGCCATGGTCTGCAATGTTTTCACCACAAGTGAGGGCGCCATTCACATGCACGCCAGGCAAAACTTCTACAGCATTAAAGGTGCGAACCATACGCTGTGTGCGTTGCTCAAAATTCTTTTTGTCTTGTTCAGTCCACCAGTTGCGCAAATTGCCATCCTTGTCAAACTGTGCGCCTTGGTCGTCAAAACCGTGCGTCATTTCGTGACCAATCACCACACCGATAGCTCCATAATTGATGGCATCATCGCCATCTGCTGTGAAGAAAGGAGGTTGGAGAATGCCAGCAGGGAAACAAATCTCGTTGGTTGTGGGATCATAATAAGCGTTGATAGTTTGAGGTGTCATTCCCCATTCATCGCGATCCACGGGTTTATTGACCTTGCGTTGCACTTCGTCGTCGTTGGCAAAGGCAGCAGCGCGTTGCAAATTTTCATAGAATGATAGAGACTCGTCGATGTGAAGTCCATCATAACTGCGCCATTTGTCGGGATATCCGATTTTGACATAGAAACTATTGAGTTTGTTTTGCGCCTCAGCCTTTGTGGCAGCTCCCATCCACTTTTGTTCTTGGATGCGTTCGCCAAGTGCCACTTGAAGGTTCTTCACCAACTGAAGCATACGCTGTTTAGACTGTTCGGGGAAATAGCGTTCCACATACATTTTGCCGACTGCCATGCCCAGCACACCTTCCACAGTGCCCACCGCACGTTTCCATCGAGGACGGTCTTGTTCTGACCCCGACATCACTTTGCCATAAAAATCAAAGTTTGCACGACGGAAATCATCGCTCAAGGCATTAGAAGCATCATCAATGACAAAAAACTCAACGTAGTTCTTCAACGCTTCGATGTTGCTCTCACTCCACAACTTTTCCACTTCGTGAATGGGTTGGAGTTGATTGACAGAAACTTCTGTGACAGCTGGAAAATTCTGCATCAAAAGATAAGCATTCCAATCAATGCCAGGGAAATCGCGCAACAAATCGTCGTAACTCATCTTGTGATAGTTGCCTTCAATGTCGCGTTGTTCCGTGGCAGAAAACGAAACCTTTGCAATGCGTGTTTCGATGGCAAGCACATCTTCCATCTTCTTCGCAGCGTCTGCCGCAGAATAGCCCACAAGTTGGAAAAGTTGCTGGATATATTTCTTGTAACCCTCGCGCACTTTCACCGTCTCCGCATCATCATTGAGATAATAGTCGCGATCGCCAAGCGTTAAGCCACCTTGGTTGATTTGCACCAGATTCTGCTTAGCATTTTTGAGGTCGGCAGATACGCCCACTTCAAAGAAAGGCGACACCCCTAAACGAGTCAAACGCGCCACGGTCATAAAGAGTTCGCGTTTGTCCTTTGCACCATTCACCGTAGCCAACACCGACTTCAAAGGGGTTGCACCCTCGCGGTTCAGTCGCACGCTGTCCATTGCCAAACGATACAGACCGCCAATCTTTTGAGCCAAAGTGCCATCTTCTGCCTTCTTTTGAGAGAGTTCTTCAATGAGCGTGCGGATGCGCTCACGATTGACTTCATCGAGTGCGTGAAACTGTCCGTACTCAGAGTGTTCGCTAGTGAGAGGATGCGCTTTCATCCAGCCGCCAGCCGCATATTCGTAGAAGTCTGTACCAGGACGCACTGCTGCATCCATGTTTGCTTTGTCGTAACCCTTCAGTGTGGTTTGTGCGCAAACCGAAGTGGCTAGCAATCCTGCTGAGAGCAAAACGTGTTTGAGTTGCATATATCAGATGTTATATTGTTTGATTCTTTTTGTGATTATAGAGCAATCGTAGTGAATCCTCACACGAAAGTTTCAAGCGACAAGTGCATTGCTTGCAAAATCCTTTCGGCTTATTCTCCCAAAGCCTCCACAGCTTCGCTCCACACTTCTTCAGCTGCTGCGAGCTGTTTGCGGAGTTCACCGTGCTGGGTAAACAAGTCCACATTCGCTGCCCCTTCGGGAGTGGAAAGTTGCTCTTCCACTTCAGCTATTTTGGCTTCGAGCTGTTCGATGTTCTTCTCCGCCTCCTTGACCGCTTGTTCCAATTTTCGACGTTGCTTCGCCACTTCCTTCTGTTCGGCATAACTCAATGCTCCTTCAGAAGGTGCATTATTTGTAACGGTCGCAACACTGGCGGCAGAGGGAGAGGTGCCGTTGTTAGAAAGTTGCGTGCCAATCTCGTCCAAACTGGTGATTTCTTTTTGTCGCAAAAAATCATAGATGCCGCCTAGATGTTCTCGCACGCGGCCACCAGCAAATTCATAGACTTTGGTCACCAAACCATCAAGAAACTCGCGGTCGTGGCTCACCACAATCACCGTGCCGTCAAACGCCAGAATAGCTTCTTTCAACACGTCTTTTGTGCGAAGATCCAAGTGGTTGGTAGGTTCGTCCAAGATGAGCAAATTGACAGGTTCGAGGAGAAGTTTGATCATCGCCAAACGACTCCGCTCTCCGCCCGACAACACTTTCACTTTCTTCTCTGACGCTTCACCGCCAAACATAAAAGCTCCGAGGATGTCGCGTATTTTCAAGCGAATATCGCCCTTTGCCACATGGTCGATGGTGTCGAACACGGTCAGTTCATCGTCCAAAAGCTGTGCTTGGTTTTGCGCATAATAGCCCAACTGAACATTGTGACCAATTTTCAACACTCCACCGTGAGAAATCTCCTCCATGATGCACTTCACCAGCGTTGATTTTCCTTCGCCGTTCTTGCCCACGAAAGCCACTTTTTCTCCACGCTTGATGGTGAGGTTCACTTGGTCGAACACCACGTGCTCACCATAGTGTTTCTCCACATCCTCGCAAATCACAGGATAATCTCCGCTTCGACTGCAAGGAGGAAATTTGAGATGAAGGCGCGAAGTGTCGATTTCGTCAATCTCAATGGGCACAATTTTCTCCAACTGCTTGATGCGGCTTTGCACCTGCACCGCTTTGGTGGGTTTGTAGCGAAAACGCTCAATGAAATCTTTCAAATCGGCAATTTCTTTCTGCTGATTTTCATAGGCGCGGAGCTGACTCTCTCTGCGTTCGGCACGCAGTTGCACATACTCATCATAAGCCACACGATAATCCACCACTTTGCCACAAGAAATTTCGAGGGTGCGGTTGGTTACATTGTTGATAAAAGCTCGGTCGTGGCTCACCAACATCACCGCACAACCACTGTGTGCCAAAAACTGCTCTAACCAGCGGATACTCTCAATGTCGAGGTGGTTGGTAGGCTCGTCGAGGAGCAACACATCGTGACGCGCCAACAGGAGTTTTGCCAATTCGATGCGCATGCGCCATCCTCCCGAAAACTCTTGCGTGGGACGCTCAAAGTCGCTGCGCAGAAAACCGAGTCCTGAGAGAGTGCGCTCTATTTCAGCATGATAATTTTGCGCGCCCATCATTTGCAAGCGGTCATTTTCACGACTGAAAGCTTCTACCAACTCCATATATTCTGGTGTTTCGTAGTCGCTGCGCTCCATCAATTCGCGGTTGAGTTGCGCCACATGGTCACGAAGTTCGTGGAGATGCGCAAAGGCTTTTTCCACTTCTGCCACCACCGTGGTGTCATCGCTGAGCACCATCACTTGCGGCAAATAACCCACGCTCACCTCACGCTGCACCGCCACTCGCCCGTCTGTGGGCTGTTGCAAACCGGCTATGATTTTGAGCATCGTGCTTTTGCCAGCACCGTTCTTGCCGACCAATGCAATGCGGTCGCGCTTATTCACCACAAAACTCACATCTTCGAAGAGAGCTTTGGCGGAAAATTCTACTTTGAGGTGTTCTACTGAAATCATTCCACTGTTGTTCGTTGAAGCCACTCGACCGTCTTTTGAGGTCGAAAGCCACATTTTAGTCGCAAATTTACGAAATTCTTTACTATTGGACAATTTTCTAAGCCTTAGTCCATTATCATCTCTGTTCATTTAACGTCTTTCCTCTGAAACTGTAGAGTCAGCCAGCAAGTTCAAAATTACAATCCTATTTAGAATCAACCATACCGCAGATATAACCTAACCTCCCCGTCAACATACGAGCATCCCACGCCATCCTTTCACCAGATGTCTTTGATTAGAAAAATCAAGAATCAATCCCCTCTGTCTGTACGGCACTTGATGAAATCACTTCTACCGGGCTTCGTGCATTTGAAACAATCATGCTTGTCAAACAGCACAAATATCTGATTCCAAAAGAAGTAGTATATTTCACCTCATACTGTACGCTAAGAGATAGCACTTTACAGCAGTCTACATATTTTAAGGCGTAAAAATAGAATATCTATTTGGCAGAATGCAGAGAATTCAATATATTTGCAGAATTGAAACTCATTATCCGTTCCAATGAAACCTGTTTTCTCTAGATATTTCCTCTTATTACTCCTCATAATTAGCAGTTTTTTCTCGGCGGCAGCACAAGATCTCATCGCTCGTCAAGCCCCTATTGACCGCCACATCAAAGCTGTAGACTCCCTCACCATCAATCGTGTGATTCACAAGGCGAGTTTCTCCAACTACGAAAGCAATGACCTCTACAATTCGTGGAATACTTCTAAAGTGCATTGCTACTCCAATGTTGAGCTCCCCGAAACGCACCGCATTGATTTACGTGGTTTTCACATGCCCACACCAAGCCGCATGGTAACCTCTCATTTTGGTTATCGTCCCACATTCCGCCGCTACCACAAAGGACTAGACATCAAAGTCTACACTGGCGACACCATCGTCGCTGCCTTCGAAGGAAAAGTACGCATCGTTGGTTACGAAGCCTCTGGCTATGGCAACTACGTTGTCATTCGTCACAAGAATGGTTTGGAAACCATCTATGGTCACCTCTCCAAGAGCATTGCTCAAATTGGAGAAGTCGTAAAAGCCGGACAACTCATCGGTCTTGGTGGTAACACTGGACGCTCCTTTGGTTCGCACCTCCACTTCGAAACTCGTTTCCTCGGTATCGCCATCGACCCCACGCTGCTCTTCGATTTCCCCAATCAAGATGTCACTGCCGACTATTTTGTCTTCAATCGTAGCGACTGCCAAGGCGGACTCCTCACTCACGCAGGTGGAGCAGGAAATCAGCAAGATTTGGCACAGGTGGATCATCCGAATCGCAAGGAATTCATCAACAACCAGCCTGCTCACCCCAAATCACAACCACAAGTAACAGGCAACTTCTACCAAGTGAAAAACGGAGACACTCTCTACAGCATCTCTCGTAAGATTGGAATTTCAGTAGAAGACATCAGCCGTTTCAACAATTTGGGTAGCAAACCCGTACTCCACACCGGACAAATCCTTCGCTACTAAGTTCTAGATAAACACAGACCTCAAAGCTTTAGGGAAATCCCAACCAAGGATTCCACATCAAGTATTCAGCGAGAAACAGATTTTGCAAACACCACATGACAATAATTTGTCAGGTGGTGTTTTTCGTATTTACCAGCTGCAAAATCCAGTTTACACAATAGTAGGTAACTCTGCGCAAAACGCTAGAAAATAGCACCCTTACGGCAAATTGCAGCTAAAATAGTTGTTAAGTACAAGTGGAATCAGTATATTTGCAGCAGACAATGTAAATCCCATCATGAATCAAACAACAACACTTCCCGACGTAGTCTTCGAAACAAGCTGGGAAGTCTGCAACAAAGTCGGTGGCATCTACACCGTACTCTCAACTCGCGCCAAGACGCTTCAACAGCAACTTAAGGATAACCTCATTTTCATCGGACCAGATCTCGGTCAAGGTGGAAAAGACAACCCTCTCTTCATCGAAGACAAAAAAATCCACAAAGACTGGAAGAAAAGTCTTCAAGACATTGGGCTCCCCATCCGCATCGGACGTTGGGACATCCCCGGACAGCCTCTCACCGTCCTCGTAGATTTCCAACCCCTCTTCGCGCAAAAAGACGAGATTTATGGTCGTGCATGGGAACTTTTCCAAGTGGATTCTCTCCACGCCTATGGTGACTACGACGAAGCCTCCATGTTCTCCTATGCAGCAGGTAAAGTAGCAGAAGTCATCACTCAACAGTCCTATTCTGGAAAACGCGTCATTTACCAAGCTCACGAATGGATGTCAGGTCTCGGCATGTTGTTCTTGCAACACAACTGCCCTGAAGTGCGCACCATCTTCACCACTCACGCCACGAGCATCGGTCGCTCCATTGCGGGCAACAACAAATTGTTGTATGCCTATTTCAATGGCTACAATGGCGACCAAATGGCTCGCGAACTCTCGATGGAAGCAAAACACAGCATCGAGAAACAAAGTGCACATCGCACTCATTGCTTCACCACGGTGTCTGACTTCACGGACAAAGAGTGCGCACAACTCCTCGACAAACCTGCTGACGTGGTGCTTCCCAATGGTTTCGAATTGGACTTCGTGCCTAAGGGAACAGCTTTCACCAGCAAACGCCGACAAGCGCGTCAACGCATTTTCCAAGTGGCAAAAGCGCTCACTGGACAAACTTTTGACAACGACACGCTCATCATTTCCACTTCGGGTCGCAACGACTTCCGCTGCAAAGGATTCGATGTCTATATGGAAGCGATGAAGCAACTCAATGAGCAATTACGAGGTACTAACCAACAAGTGCTTTCGCTCATTGAAGTGCCATGCTGGTTGCTCGGTCCTCGCACTGATGTGCAAGAACGTTTGCAACTGAAAGGTAAAAAAGCAGAGGCAATCAACACTCCGCTTCACACACCTATTATTAGTCACGACTTATATAATCTCAACGAAGACCGCATCGTCAATCTCATCAAGAGCATGGGATTTGAAGACTGCACGAACAACAACGTGAAAGTCATTCTCGTGCCTTGCTATCTTGACGGAAACGACGGTATCTTCGATCTCCACTATTACGACCTGCTCACGGCTAACGACTTGACGATTTATCCCTCATATTACGAACCATGGGGATATACTCCTCTGGAAAGTGTAGCTTTCAAGACTCCTTGCATCACCACAGATTTGAGTGGTTTTGGTCAATGGGTGGACAGTGTGCTCGGACGCACTGGCACTTTGACCGATGGGGTGAGCGTATTGCACCGCGACGACAACAACTATTTTGAGTGCGCAGCTGAAATCTGTCAGGTGATTCAGCAATTTATGAATGCTCCAAAAGCTGATCGCGACAAGATGCGTCGTAATGCTGCAAAATTTGCCAACAAAGCTCAGTGGGAAAATTTTGTTGTCTATTATTATAAGGCGTATGAATTTGCCCTCAACAAGTAAGAAATAACAATACATACACACAATGAACGTAAAAATCACAAATGCCAACCAACCTAGTTGGAAGAATGTGACTGTAAAGAGCCACATCCCTGCCGCGTTCCAACCTCTTGATGAAATTGCGCACAACCTCTGGTTCTGCTGGAATCAAGAAGCTCTCGACCTTTTCCGTAGTTTGGATGCTAAAATTTGGGAAGACGTGGATCAAAATCCCGTAGAACTCCTCAACCGCATCTCTTATAAGCGTCTCACCGAACTCAGCGAAGACAAAGAAGTTTTGGCACGCATCAAAAAAGTGTACAAACTCTTCCGCGACTACATGGACGAAAAGCCCAATGCTAAGCGCGCTTCTGTGGCTTATCTCTGCATGGAGTATGGTATGAACCACAATGTAAAGATTTACTCTGGTGGTCTTGGTGTGCTCGCTGGTGACTATGTGAAGGAGGCTTCTGACTCTAACGTAGACATGTGCGCTGTAGGTTTCCTCTATCGCTACGGCTATTTCACACAAACGCTCTCTATGGACGGTCAGCAGATTGCTAACTATGAAGCACAAGACTTCGACCGTATGCCTATCGAACGTGTGCTCGACGCTAACGGCAACCAAGTGGTGGTAGACGTGCCTTTCTCTACTTTCACCGTTCATGCACTCATTTGGCGCGTTAATGTGGGTCGTGTGCCTCTCTATCTGCTCGACACTGACAACGAGATGAACTCTGAGTTCGACCGTCAAATCACTCACGCTCTCTATGGTGGTGACTGGGAAAACCGTATGAAGCAAGAATACCTCCTCGGTATTGGTGGTATCCTCGCCCTCAAGAAGCTCGGCATCGAAAAAGACGTATATCACTGCAACGAAGGTCACGCTGCTCTTGCTAACCTCCAACGTCTCGCAGACTTCGTGGAAAGTGGCTTGAACTTCGACGAAGCACTCGAACTCGTTCGTGCTAGCTCTCTCTACACTGTGCACACTCCCGTGCCTGCTGGTCACGACTATTTCGATGAAGCTCTTTGCGGCAAATATCTCGGTCAATTCCCTGGTCGTCTTGGCATCAGTTGGGACGACTTCATGGGACTTGGTCGTCAAACCCCCAACGATAAGGGCGAACGTTTCTGCATGTCTACCTTCCTTTGCAAGACTTGTCAAGAAGTCAACGGCGTAAGCTGGTTGCACGGTAAGGTGTCTCAGCTCATGTTCCAAGATATCTGGCCCGGTTACCTCCCTGCTGAATCTCACCGCGAACACAAGATTCTCACTCACGACGAATACGCTGAGGTTTACAACGTGAATCCAGAAGAAAGTCACGTGGGATATGTCACCAACGGTGTGCACTACCCTTCTTGGTGTGCTAGCGAGTGGAAAAACCTCCACAAGAAGTACTTCGGTGAAGGCTATATCAAGGATCAAAGCAACCAATCTCTCTGGGAAAACATCTACAAGGTATCTGACAAGGAAGTTTGGGAAACTCGTGTGGCTTTGAAGAAGAAGCTCATCGACTACATCCGTGAACGTTTCCGCGACAACTGGCTCAAGAACCAAGGTGATCCTGCTCGTGTGATGTCACTCCTCGACAAGATCAACCCTAATGCCCTCATCATTGGTTTTGCTCGTCGTTTCGCTACTTACAAGCGTGCACACCTCCTCTTCTCTGACCTCGATCGTTTGGCAAAAATCGTCAACAATCCTGACTACCCCGTGCAATTCCTCTTTGCAGGTAAGGCTCACCCTGCTGACGGTGCTGGTCAAGGTCTCATCAAGCACATTCACGACATCTCTCAACGTCCTGAGTTCATTGGTAAGATCATCTTCCTCGACAACTACGACATGGAGTTGGCTCGTCGCCTTGTGAGTGGTGTAGACATTTGGATGAACACTCCAACACGTCCTCTCGAAGCTTCTGGTACTTCTGGTGAAAAGGCTTTGATGAATGGTGTTGTCAACCTCTCTGTACTCGATGGTTGGTGGTATGAAGGCTATCGCGAAGGTGCTGGTTGGGCACTCACCGATGTGCGCACTTACCAAGACCAAGGTCAGCAAGACAAACTCGATGCAGCTACCATCTACAGCTTGCTCGAAAACGAAATCATTCCTCTCTACTACAGCCGCAGCGCTTCTAAGGGTTACAGCGAAGGTTGGGTGAAGACCGTGAAGAACTCTATCGCGCAAATCGCTCCTCACTACACGATGAAGCGTCAGCTCGATGACTACTACGATCGTTTCTACAACCCTCTCCGCGATCGCTATACCGTGATTTCTGCCGACAACAATCGCATTGCACGCGAAATCGCAGCTTGGAAAGAAGCTGTGACTCAGCGTTGGGACAACATCCGCGTGGTAGAATCACAACTTTGCGACAATCTCTACGGTGGCAACTTGGTGAGCGACACCGAATTCACCGTGCGCCACGTTGTAGACGAACAAGGTTTGGAAGATGCCATCGGCATTGATCTCGTAGTGATGCGTCAAGACCCCGAAACTGGCAACGACGTGATCTACAAGACTTATCCTATGCAAGTGGTGAAGAACGAAGGCAACCTCTACACCTTCGAACTCAAGACCGCTATCGATGTGGCTGGTTCATTCCGCACTGCCTTCCGCATGTATCCCAAGAACAAGCACTTGTCTTCTCGTCAAGACCTCTGCTACGTTCGTTGGTTCAACTAATCTACTTTTCCGTGCGACAGCAACTCCGATTCTTTCGCACTGAACATCCTTTTTGCTCCTCACTGACACTCAGTGGGGAGTTTTTTTTGTCCCCCTATTATATCCTGTATCAACAAAGCTCAAAAACAGAGCGTTTCAACATAAATATCGTTTCATATCGAGCAAAATTAAGGTTATTTGCACATCAAAACACGATTCCCCCATTTTCACGCCCCCCACCCTCAAAATTCTAAATCATCAAAGCCTTCCGCACTTGCCAACAAGAAAATGAAAGATGGCAGGAAGTGTTCTTCTCCATAACGAACTGCACTATGAACGGTTAAATGACCTATTTGGGATCAAGACTTGCGCCTCGCGTGCGTGCCTAGCACGCGTGTACGTACAGCAATTTTGCACTTTTTGCTTTCACAACCTTCACAGAATACCCCATAACTCACTATAAACCAGACAATAGCAGTTACTTTTTGACCATCATCAATGCGATATACAGAAAACACCCACTTCTAGTTCCCCAAATATTGAAGTTGTCTTTCATCCTCCTTTGGTTCATTTACAAAACTCGCCTGATTCGTAAACACAAAATCGGACATTTTCCAGCCATTTTCGAGCTTCCTACTCATCATTCGTTAAAGTACATCAAATCAAACGTTATATTCCCCTAGTTTTCAATACATTGCAAGCAAAAGTGTGAAGGTTGTGAAAGCAAAAAGTGTAAAACTGCTGTACGTACGCGCGCGAGGAAGTTGTGGATTCTATAATTGTTAAAGAAAACCACGGCGCATTTTGTAGCATACCACAGCTCTATTCATTGACCCATTGAGAAGCGAACAAAAAGCTGCGACGTTTCGCCAAAAATGTCCAACGTTTCTCAGAAATTCTCCCACGTTTTTCCAAAAATCTCCCACGTTTTTTGAGAAAGCTCCAACATTTTATTTGACTACTTCGAGGAGAAATTCATTTTGAATTCTGAAAATTCCTGCTCCGCTGATAAACTCATAACGCCCCCAGTCTGTCTTCTTGATGCCATCCACAAAGGTTTCATCGTTTGAAAAACGTAGTTTCTACTACTAAAAGAATACAAATCAGTGAAACAAACCCCATAAAAGAACTACGTTACATCAATAAATGAGTAACTTTGCATCAATACAATCATTCCAGATTCACTATGAAACTCTTTTTGCAAAGCATTTTGCATGGTTCATATTCATCACGACTTCTTTTTGCTGTGATGGTATTCTTTTGTCTATTCATTTCCCCCGTTAAAGCCCAAAATGTCAGTTGCTCCTTAGCCAATAAGGTCTACACCGCACCTGGGCAGATGGGGAAGGCTTGTGCGATATTAACCAACTGGGAACGCAAGACGTTAGTACACAAGATAGGCTACACTTTAACGCTGAATGGGACGACCACCGAAGAACGCACTATTGCGCTAGACGCTCCATTGGATTACAATGGCAGTGCAACTATTGCCATCGACATACCCGCTGGCACACAACCAGGGCTTGACGATTTCTCCGTTACGATTGTATCGGTCAATGGAGCACCCAATCGCAATTTTTCTCCCACAAGCGGAAGCGAGCGTTACACCCTCACTCGTCCAGTATGGCGCAAAGCTGTGGTAGAGGACCTCACAGGAATGTGGTGTCCCAACTGCCCCACTGGCATAGCTTCTCTGGAGCACCTCAACCGCGTTTCTAGCAATCGCGTCATCGGACTAGCAGCGCACGATGGTGACGCATTGAATGCAGGCGATTACTATGACGTATTCAGAAAACATCAAGGACGTCCTAAAATCATCCTCAATGGCGCACATGTTGTGGCTCCCTATTACGGCAACAGCGGTACAGACGAACAACCCTTCGGTTTGCTTGCCGATGTAGAAAAGGCTTCTGGGGCACAAAGTGCGGTGGAGCTAAAAGTACAAGCTGCATGGACTACCGACCACAAAGGCATAGAAGTACGTAGTTCCACGACCTTCCGCTGTCCTGTTTCAGAAAACAAGTATCGTTTGGCTTATGTGCTGACTGCAGATAATTTGAGACATCCTAGTTTTTATCAATACAACAACGCAACGGGTGACTCAAGATGGGCGAATAGTGTGCCCGAAATGAAGTTTTTCTATGATGCAGGCAGAAGGGTGCAAGGACTCCCCTTTAATGATGTCGTTTTCGCAGCAACGGGTATCTATCAAGGTATCGAAGGTAGTCTTCCTAAGCAAATGCCACTCGATGTTCCCTTTATTCACACTCAAAAATATGGAAGTTTTTCTAACTTAACATCTCGAGCATTCAACTTCATCCAGAAAGACACGAAGGTTCACGCTGTGGTATTAGTCATTGATCCCGAAACTCGAGAGATTATCAATGCAGAACGTTGCGAGGTGGGAGAATCCTTTACTCCTTTCCCACAAGACCCTGTGGCACCTCCCAATGTGGCACGCATCGAAATGCCAGCGACATTGACGCAACCACTCAATAGCAAATTTACCTTGCAAGCGAAAACTTTCCCACAAGAAGCCACCAGTGACATCGTGTGGGAAGTAGCAGATGCAAAGGTTATAGAGTCACTCGGTGGTGGCAAATTCCGCGCCCTCAAAGTGGGGGAAACCACCATCACCGCACGTGCACAAGATACAGACGGAGTGACTGCAAAATGCGTGGTGCGTGTGCCAGCTCCCAATGTGGCACGTATCGAAATGCCAGCGAATTTAACGCAGCCACTCAACAGCGAATTTGCCTTGCAAGCGAAGACTTTCCCCCAAGAAGCCACCAGTGCCATCGTATGGGAAGTGGCAGATTCAAAGATTATTAAGTCGCTCGGTGGTGGCAAATTTCGCGCACTCAAAGTGGGGGAAACTACGATTACCGCACGTGCAAAAGACGCAGGTGGTATGACCGCTCAATGCGTGGTGCGCGTGCCTGCTCCTAATGTGGCACGCATCGAAATGCCAGCGACATTGACGCAACCACTCAATAGCGAATTTACCTTGCAAGCGAAAACTTTCCCACAAGAAGCCACCAGTGACATCGTGTGGGAAGTGGCAGATGCAAAAATCGTAGCATCGCTCGGTGGTGGCAAATTCCGCGCACTCAAAGTAGGAGAAACCACCATCACCGCTCGTGCAAAAGACGCAGGAGGAGTGACCGCTCAATGCGTGGTACGCGTGCCTGCTCCTAATGTGGCACGCATCGAAATGCCTGCGACAATGACGCAACCACTCAACAGCGAATTTGCCTTGCAAGCGAAGACTTTCCCCCAAGAAGCCACCAGTGCCATCGTATGGGAAGCGGCAGATTCAAAGGTTATAGAGTCACTCGGTGGCGGTAAATTCCGCGCTCTCAAAGTCGGGGAAACCACCATCACCGCACGTGCAAAAGACGCAGGTGGTGCGATCGCAAAATGCGTGGTGCGCGTGCCTGCGCCTAATATGGCACGCATCGAAATGCCAGCGACATTGACGCAACCACTCAATAGCGAATTTACCTTACAAGCGAAAACTTTCCCACAAGAAGCTACCAGTGCCATCGCTTGGGAAGTAGCAGATGCAAAGATTATTAAGTCACTCGGTGGCGGCAAATTCCGCGCCCTCAAAGTAGGAGAAACTACGATTACTGCACGCGCTCAAGACGCAGGTGGTGCGATCGCAAAATGCGTGGTGCGCGTGCCTGCGCCTAATGTAGCACGCATCGAAATGCCAGCGACATTGACGCAACCACTTAATAGCGAATTTGCCTTGACCGCTAAGACTTTCCCACAAGAAGCCACCAGTGCCATCGAGTGGGAAGTGGCAGATTCAAAAATCGTAGCATCGCTCGGTGGTGGCAAATTCCGCGCCCTCAAAGTGGGGGAAACAACGATTACCGCACGTGCAAAAGACGCTGGAGGAGTGACCGCTCAATGCGTGGTGCGCGTGCCTGCTCCCAATGTGGCACACATTGAAATGCCAGCGACATTGACGCAACCACTCAACAGCGAATTTACCTTGACAGCTAAGACCTTCCCCAAAGAAGCCACCAGTGCCATCGTGTGGGAAGTGGCTGATTCAAAGATTATAAAGTCGCTCGGTGGTGGCAAGTTTCGCGCACTCAAAGTAGGAGAAACTACTATTACCGCTCGTGCTCAAGACGCAGGTGGTGCGATCGCAAAATGCGTGGTACGCGTGCCTGCTCCCAATGTGGCACGCATCGAAATGCCTGCGACATTGACGCAACCACTCAACAGCGAATTTACCTTGACAGCGAAGACTTTCCCACAAGAAGCAACCAGTGCCATCATGTGGGAAGTAGCAGATTCAAAGGTTATTAAATCGCTCGGTGGTGGCAAATTCCGCGCCCTCAAAGTGGGAGAAACCACCATCATCGCACGCGCTCAAGATACAGATGGTGTGACCGCAAAATGCGTGATTACGGTTACTGCCCCCACAGCAATAGTGTCTCATACTATCCCTCTCGTAGTTTATCGCAACAACACGCTGCTCCTGATTGAAGAAGCACCAGCAGGACTGCCAGTTGTGGTCTACGACTTATTGGGACGAAAATTGGCTAGCGGTCGTACGAATGCCCCAACAACCCGTCTTCATGTGGGAGATTCTCCACTGTGGATTGTTATTATTGGCAACAAAACATATCGCTTAAAACAGTAGTTTCCAATAATATCCGATTTTTACGCTTCAAACAAATCAACTCATGATAAATAAAAACCTTATTTTTTCATTTGCAGTCAGTGTGCTTAGCATGGTTGGGTACACGGCTCAAGCAAATCCTGTGGATATCAGGAAAGCAGCAGACATTGCGCGTCAATACTTGAGACAGCCAGTGGCAGTGCCAACTCCGGGTACTTCTACTATTAGCACAAGATCTGTAGCTGAAGCCCCTGCTTACCACCTCTTTGTCAGCAAAGAGGAGCAACGATTTGTCATTGTTTCAGGGGAAAGCCAAATGAATGAAGTGGTGGGTTATGGAAAACTATCCACAGGCGATGCCAATGCTTTGCCACCACAGGTCCACGCATTGTTACAACAATACACGGAAACAGTGCGTCAAGTGCGCAGTGGACAACAGCCTGCAGCTTCTCTTCCTAAATCACTAAAGCGCTATGTGACTCCTCTTGTCACAGCTCAGTGGGGACAAAGTTATCCTTACAATAGCAAAACCCCTGTTATCAATGGGAAACCCACCTACACGGGCTGCGTAGCCACCGCTGCTGCACAATTTTTGTATTTCTACAAATGGCCAAAACAGCGTCCAGCACTCTATGTCCGCAAAGCTGGTGACGGAGATGAAGCCGACACATCGCCCACCTATCTTTGGGAGGCAATGAAGGACACACGCGAACAGGTGAAAGACTTCCGTTCTGTGAATGCTGTTGGTCGTCTGCTGGTAGACGTGGGTAAAGCCATTCGCATCACATTCGGCACCCAAGCCAGTCCCTCCAACATCGAATACACCCTCGATGCTTTGCAAAATGACTTTGGTTATACCACTCGCTTGTTGCACCGCGATCGCATGCAAGCAGACGAATTTCGTGAAGCAATCATGCAAGAGCTTTCCGATGGCTACCCTGTGATGGTTTGCGGTGGTATACACGCATTCATTTATGACGGCTATGACCGCCGCGGCTTCATTCATGCCAACTTTGGTTGGGATGGTCAAGGCGATGGCTATTATGATATTAACACCATCACCACTCCTATTCCTGGTCCGTTTATGGGCAATGGGCAGTTTTGGGAGAACCAAGTGGCACTGATGGCGCACCCTAAGAATGGACAATACCCGGACTTCCCCACTCCACGACGCACATTGGGTGCGCGCAAGAATGCTGCTTTTGAAATTAGTCCTCGAACAGGAGATGCAAACACTCGTTTTAATGCAACGATTTCCTCTGGTTCTTACCATCGAATGAATGGAGAGTTCTATCGTTTCACTGGACAAGTGGGCATTGCGGTGATGGATCAAAAAGGGAATACGGTAAAACTGATTAACTCTAACAATAGGAATTTTGAATGGACAACCATTTTCATGACACAAAATATCCCTATTGAAGACATTCATTTTGCAGACATTCCTCAAGGCGACTATCTCTTGGTGCCCGTTTCACGTGAGCTAGTGGCGAAGAATCCAGATAAATACGAGGCGTGGTATCCTATTGAATATGCCAATCGCATGAAGTTGGCAGTAACTAGTAGCGGAGTCTCCGTGACGGATGAGATCCAAGGGGGTGCCTTGACCGTGTGCCGAGCCCCAGAAATGCTCTTCCCCGCTTATGCAGGCGTAGGAGAACCTGCCATGATAACCTTCGGCGTGCGTAATCCCAATGTGGATGAAGTGCATGGCAATTTGAGAATGACGTTTGAACCCGTGAATGGTGGTGCAAACTATGTGGCTCCTTTCACCAACAATAGCACGGTGTCATTCCGCCGTTTGGCAGACACACAAGTTGCTGTGAACTTTCCCACAAATTACTCCGACAATACGGGGTCTCATGCGATGACTCCAGGACGTTACAATGTGAAACTAGTGTTGGAAACAACCAACACCCCAGATAAAAGACACATTGAACTGGGAGCTGACCAACACTATCAGATAGAAGTTTTGCCCTATCCTGATATGAAGATTTTTGTGCGCAATGTAGATTTCTTGGTGAAAGGCAATGAAGTCAACCAACAAGTTTTTGACATCGACAAACAAAAAGAAATCACCATGAGGATTCACACTGAAGTGAAAGGATGGCGCGCATCTTATCGTGGAAAAATCTATTATCGACTTGTTTGTCCCGAAACTAATGAATCCATCGAAGCTGGAACATCAAACTACGTTACGCTTAATTCATCTCAACACAATGAACCTCAGTTGACGGCTGCCAAAATAGATTTGACTCGATTGACGCCAGAACGACATTACGAGATACACATTGAGATTGACGAAAATGGTAAACGCCGTGAGATTTGGACAAACGACTCTCCTCGTGCGCAAATAATGGTAGTGAATGGAAAAAGCAATCCAACACCAGACAACCCCACCAAGCCTGTTGTTCCCCCAACTCCCGAACAACCTTCTCAACCCGAAACACCGAAGGCTACACAGGTGGTGCTGGATGCAACCCTACGCAATGTGACTGTGGACGATGTCTTCAACCTAGTTGCTAATGTCTTACCCAAGGAAGCTGACCAAAAGGTGACGTGGCACTTGAGCCAACCTGGTATTCTGGACATGGTCGGAAATGGTCAATTCAAAGCCTTGAAAGCTGGTGAAGTGACCATCACCGCTACTTCACAAGATGGCAGTGGAATGAAGGCTACATGCCGCGTGGTAGTGAAGGAAAAGAAACCCGAGATTCCCAAGGCTACACAAGTGGTGCTGAATGAAACGCAACACCACGCGATTGTAGATGATGTATTCACCCTGACTACTCAAGTAATGCCCGAAAAGGCAGCACAAAACGTGGTTTGGACGATGGATAAAAACAACATTCTCCAAAACATGGGTGGTGGTAAGTTCAAAGCCTTGAAAGCTGGAGAAGTGACCCTCACCGCTACTGCACAAGATGGTAGCGAAGTGAAGGCTACATGCCACGTAACGGTGAAGAATCCGATGGCTACACAAGTGCTGCTGAACAAAACTCAGCATAATGCGATTGTAGATGATGTATTCACCCTTACCGCTAAAGTAATGCCCGAAAAGGCAGCACAAAACGTGGTTTGGACCATGGATAAAACCAACATTCTTGAAAACATGGGCGATGGTAAGTTCAAAGCCTTGAAAGCTGGAGAAGTGACCCTCACCGCTACTGCACAAGATGGTAGCGAGATGAAGGCTACATGCCATGTAACGGTAAAGAATCCGCTGGCTACACAAGTGGTGTTGAATGAAACGCAACACAACGCGATTGTAGATGATGTATTCACCCTTACCGCTAAAGTAATGCCCGAAAAGGCAGCACAAAACGTGGTTTGGACGATGGATAAAACTGACATCCTCCAAGATTTGGGCAATGGCAAGTTCAAAGCCTTGAAAGCTGGAGAAGTGACCCTCACCGCTACTGCACAAGATGGCAGTGGAGTGAAAGCTACATGCCATGTAACGGTGAAGAATCCGATGGCTACACAAGTGGTGCTGAACAAAACTCAGCATAATGCGATTGTAGATGATGTCTTCACCCTGACGACTCATGTAAAGCCCGAAAAGGCAGCACAAAACGTGGTTTGGACAATGGATAAAACCAACATTCTCCAAAACATGGGCGATGGTAAGTTCAAAGCTTTGAAAGCTGGAGAAGTGACCATCACCGCTACTGCACAAGATGGCAGCGGAGTGAAGGCTACATGCCGCGTGGTGGTTAAGAATCCGATGGCTACACAAGTGGTGCTGAACAAAACTCAGCATAATGCGATTGTAGACGATGTATTCACCCTTACCGCTAAAGTGATGCCCGAAAAGGCAGCACAAAACGTGGTTTGGACGATGAAAATCAACATTCTCCAAAACATGGGCAATGGCAAATTCAAAGCCTTGAAAGCTGGAGAAGTGACCCTCACCGCTACTGCACAAGATGGCAGTGGAGTGAAAGCTACATGCCGCGTAATCGTAGTTCCACCTACGGCATTAGACTTCAAAAAAGATGATGCAAGTCATAGTCTGCAGTGGGAAGGTGCCACTTTAGTATTGCACGGTGCTAAAATAGGTTCCACTATTCGAGTTTATTCGATGAAGGGTAAGAAATTACATCAATTCGAGGCAACAGACTCAGTAGTCCGCTTTGACTTTGGATTATGGCATGGAGTTTATCTCCTAGAAACTAGTGATGGATTCCGCCGAAAGGTGGTACACTAAAATAAGTTTCTCAAGAACGAAACAGGTCCTTAGTTTGATTAAAACTGATTTTATAATAACCGCACCAAGACCAGGTACTTGGTGCGGTTATTTTTACTCAAAGTCATCAGAGAGTAAGCTCGATACTGTTCATTTAGATTTTTCAAAAACTCCTCTAAAAGTAGAGATTACCGAAGAAAATACAGACAAACTGCGCTACTTCCCCTTTTTTTTCGTAACTTTGCGGTTGATTATAATGGGATTAGTCTACACTATCGCAGACAAAACCGGAAACAAAACCATTCGTAATGAGCGCAAAGAAGATATTGTACATCACCCAAGAGATTTTCCCCTATGTACCCGAATCGCAAATGGCAACTGCTGGACGCGAATTACCACAAGCCATCCAAGAAAAAGGCTACGAAATTCGCACCTTTATGCCTAGATGGGGAAATATCAACGAACGTCGCAACCAGTTGCACGAAGTGATTCGCCTCTCGGGCATGAACATTATCATCGATGATACGGACCACCCACTCATTATCAAAGTGGCTTCCATCCAAGCAGCTCGTATGCAAGTGTATTTTATCGACAACGATGATTTCTTCCACAAACGTGAAATGCGTACAGACAACGAGGGCAACGAATATGAAGATAACGCTGAACGCGCAATTTTCTATGCACGCGGTGTACTCGAAACGGTGAAAAAGCTCCGCTGGGTACCCGACGTGATTCACTGCCAAGGTTGGATATCGTCAATTGTTCCACTTTACATCAAGCAGGCCTTCAACGATTCTCCCTCGTTTGCTAACACCAAAGTAGTGTATTCTTCTTATGAAGACACCACTACCCTTGCACCAACCACCAATTTTGCAGAGTGTGTGAATTTGCGCGAAGCAACCCCAGAACTGATTGCACAAACTGGCATCGATTTTACTAAACCACACGCGCTTGAACAACTTGCAGTTCATTTTTGTGATGGTTTTATCCAAGAAGGAAAAGTGGGTGTACTCGCAGAACACGCTGAAAAGAGCGGTATCCCCGTGCTCGCAACGAACGGTAGCACTCCTTCGTTAGAGGAATATGAAGCCTTCTACCAACAAGTGTTTGGTGAAGGCGAACAATAACCTGCCCATCCAGCCGTTATAGAAAAGGTGCAACAAATGGTTGTGCATCTAAATAGTATGCACAAATTCTAGTTCTCCTGATTCTGAAACTCCCACACCACTCAATAGTTTATGAAGGCTTATCTCTCTCTTTGCGCCTTACTCCTTGGCGCAGCAGCCCTCACCACTGCTTGTAATGAAGACCCCTCTAATTTGGGTGCAGACATCATGCCCGAAGCGGACAAGGTGATCACCGAACAACTGACGGTAAAAGTACTCACGAAGACCGTAAAAACGGGAGCTATCGCAGCACGCACCAATAATAGTTATTTAGGTAGCATTATTGATCCTGTCACCCATATACGCACCACCAATGGATTCGTGTCACAATTCTTCGTTCCAGAAGTAACACTTTTTCCTGCGCGCGAAAAGATGTTGACAGATGAGAGTGGAAACATCGTGGTAGACTCATGCTCCATGACGTTTTGGCATGTCAACTACTTCGGAGATTCTCTTGCCACCATGAAGGTAACCGCACAAGAGATTGACACTGAAAAGACCCCAAACAGCAACGGCACATATTACACAAACCTCAGCCCAGAGGAATGGCTGAAGCAAGGAGGAGAACAACAAACGGCTTCTTACTCCATCTTTGACCAAACTCAGCCTAAAGCGCAGGTGGAAAACAAAGCTAATTATCGCTACTTCAACATCCGCCTTTCCAAAAAGTTTGCTCAGCGTATCTTGAATGCTTATTACCAGCATCCAGAGTATTTCAAAGACAGCTATGCCTTTGCGCACCACGTGCTGGGTGGTTTCTACCTCAAACACACCGGCGGTTTGGGAGCTATGGTGCAAGCTGACCACTTGGCGCTCAACTTCTTCTATTGTTTCCGTCCCGACGTAAAGAATCGTCCCGATAGCATCATTTCTGATATTCAGGTGCTCACCTCTACCGACGAAGTGATTCAGACATCTCGCATCGAGAACGAAATCCCCACGAGTTTGCTTGACAATAGCAAGGATTTCACCTACATCAAATCGCCCACAGCATTGCACACTGAAGCTGTGCTCCCCATCGATGATATCGTAGCGAACGGACACTACAACGACTCCATCAATAGCGCTCGCCTCTATCTACGTACTATAGCTGAAGAGAGCACCTCACAGAAATTGCAAAAACTGCCACCCTATCTCATAATGATGCGTGTAGCAGATTTTGAGAAATTCTTTGAAGAAAACCAGCTTCCCAACGGACGAACCTCTTTTTTTGCAGCTTTGGACAGTAAAGGTAACAGCAAACAAAAAGCAACCCATAGTTATCCTTTCACTAACATCGCACCACTGCTCACTATCATACGCAACGAGCGTGATGCAGGTGCAGGAGTACAAGCCACAGATTCCGAGTCTACTCGCAAGGCTAAATGGGCTGCTTGGGAACAAAAGAATCCCAACTGGAATCGCGTAGCTATCGTTCCCGCTACCCCTGTGTACGTCACGACAACAGATCCTTTGACAGGCAAGCCCGTCAAAACCTTGGCTCGCTTGAACTATGCTTTCGGACTCTATGGAGTGCGTCTAGCTGGTGGACAAACTAAGGGCGTAGATTTGTCAGTAATCTACAGCCGCTTCAACAACTAATCTCTTCCAAAGGGACGCAAGTAATTGTGTCCCTTTGATTTTATAAAACATACGTCAGAGATAAACTCCATCGTGAAGCCCCAAAGACATCCTGCATAAGATGGAAATAGGGATAATAAGGTTCTGAGCACTCTATCGCTTTCACGCTGTAGTTTAGTGCCCCTTGTGAACCGTCATAGTTGCACAAGATTTGAGCACCACAGTGATACAACTGGAAGCACTATTTTTTTCGATGGAGTTAAGTTCATCTCGTTATTCACATCGATTGCACCTACTTTCTGCATCTCCTTCATTTTATACTAACCCCCTTTTTTATTCTCATGCGCGCGCTCGTTTTTGCAGCTGGTCTTGGCACTCGCCTTCGTCCCCTCACAGACACCATGCCTAAAGCCATGGTTCCCGTATGCGGAAAACCCTTATTGCACCACACCATCTCTCGACTCGTTACCGCAGGTGCCACAGAAATCGTGGTAAATGTACACCATTTCGCAGAACAAATCATCGACTATGTGGCGCAACATGATTGGGGCATCCCCGTGCGCATCTCCGATGAGCGCAATTGCCTCCTCAACACGGGGGGAGGTCTGCGCCAAGCCCTCACACTTTTCTCCCCTTCCGATGCCCCGATCCTCATTCACAATGTGGACATTCTGAGCAACGCAGATCTTAGCGCATTATATCACGAAGCACAACAATCGCAAGTTGACGCCCTCTTAGTGGTGAGTGAGCGCAAAACACAGCGTTATCTGCTTTTTGACGATAGCAACCGCTTAATGGGATGGGAAAACATTGCCACCCAAGAAGTGCGTTCACCCTATCCTACGCTCATCCCAAATAACTATCGCCACTTCGCCTTCTCAGGCATTCACATTGTCTCTCCACGATTGGCAACATCCCTCGCTAGCTATCCAGAAGCATTCCCCATCATGGATTTTTATCTCAACGAGTGCCAGCATTTCCACTTTCAAGCGAAGGTAGTACAAAATCTGCACCTCCTCGATGTGGGAAAACTCGACACCCTCAGCGCTGCAGAAAACTTCTTACAAACAGAAAACAGAGGATAAAGTATTTCCCGATACATCTTCTATTCCTCGATTAATCAGCTAAACATCCACTCTCACAAGCCAAATTCTGCAAAGTAAACCTATCATGACACAGTGATAACGGACGATTCTGGTAGAAAAACCGAAAAAAAAGGCTCCATCATTTGGTAGTTTGAGAAAAAGCACTTACCTTTGCACTGCGTTTGAGAGATAACGCCACTGCAAGACCTTCTAGAGAAGGCAAAATCACTTGAGAAGGCAGTGAAACGCGGAAATAGCTCAGTTGGTAGAGCACAACCTTGCCAAGGTTGGGGTCGCGAGTTCGAGTCTCGTTTTCCGCTCACATTTGGACAAGTTGAATCACTTCCAAGCCCAGGTGGCGGAATGGTAGACGCGCTCGTTTCAGGTGCGAGTGTTTCACGACGTGCAGGTTCGAGTCCTGTTCTGGGCACAAGAATCGCATTGATTCAACACGACAAACTTGTGGTTGAGTTCCCCCTTACTCAACAATATAAACACAAGACAGAAAGAATGGAGAGGTGGCGGAATTGGTAGACGCGCTACTTTGAGGGGGTAGTGTCAATTGCGACGTGGGAGTTCGAGTCTCCTCCTCTTCACATTCTGCGGA
>QWCR01000233.1_pt1 | contig 31934 bp, 23 predicted proteins | sample 1972581 | NCBI WGS metagenome assembly QWCR01 (sample SAMN09866703, study PRJNA288562) | Human oral metagenome isolate pre4_saliva, whole genome shotgun sequencing... | isolation source: mouth | host: Homo sapiens | place: USA: California
CCCAAGAACTATGTTATGGACCTCGATTGGTTACGTGTCTATAAGCGAACGAACAAGTTATTGTGGATAGGATCTGTACCAAAGGGATATGATTGGCAGACGACAACCGTATCAATCAATGTTCCTAACGCACAGTTAGGTAACCTACAGGTGGGCGACAGGCTCATCATGGATATAGACACACTCAGTACTTCGGAACACAGAAAGGCTGGTCCTGTGTCAATCGACATCTGTGATAAGACGGGTAAGAGTATCTTAAAGCAGAAGCCAGAGATTGCAAGAAACGACGCAGAGGTGACATTCCTTATAACAGATAACGACATGTTGCAGGCGTTGAAGGCTGGGGGATGCAAGATAAACGGCAAGAATGTTCGTTTCTTCACCCTTATGAGCGAGACGAAGAGAAGTGGATTGTGGAGTGGCTTCAAACAGATTGGACCTGATAAGGTTGTCCTTCCTGCTCTGCTTTTCAGTAATGTCTCTGAAGGACAGCAAATGGAATTTACCGTAAGGGATGTAACTGGGGGTGGAAATATCGTACTGACACCTTTCGGAGGGAATGCAACCAATATCCAACTGACCCCTTCACAAGACGAGAAACTGTACCGTATCACACTTGATGGACAGACTGTTCAACGCTTACGTACGAATGGTTTGCAGATATCAGGAACTAATTACTACCTGAGGGGTGTAAGATTGATTGATAAAAAAGGTACGACTGACGTGAAAGGGGTTAATATTAACAAGGAAGAGGACGGTGCTGTGTACACGATTGATGGTGTTAAGGTAAGAGAAGCCAATGATAAAAGTAAGTTAACCCCTGGTATATATATCACCAATGGAAAGAAATTCGTTGTGAAATAGTAATTCTTTCTTTCCTATTTGGGCATAAAGCCATTAGTATCATCATTGATATTAATGGCTTTTCTTTTTATAAATGGATAATGTGTCATTACCTATGGAAGACAAGACATTCATCAGTTAAAGAAGGGATAATTACCTTTTAGCATGTTACTTATTATCTATCAAATAATGAAAATATTACTATTCCATGGCATTTTTTTGTTGTTTTGATAACCAACTATGCGAAAAAAAGTGTAACTTTGCCAACAAGGGTTAGTTGTACACTCAATTTAACACTCATAAACGACACCGAATCTTTAAGCATGTTAGCTATATGTAGATTCGTATTGACACATGAAATAACTATTAACATAAGTAATTTACATAACCATGAGTAGCTAAATCCTACTCTATTACACATCAAAACATGAAAAAAATAGCAATTATTCTTTGTGGATTAGGGCTCGGACTCCTCAATCTATCCGCACAAGAGACAAAAGAAACAGTACCTCCACTGTCTGGTTGGAAGTACTATGGAGGAGATGAATTCAATGGTACAGCTATCAATAGGAAGCTGTGGGGTATCTATGGAGACAAGACAAGGGATTATTTCTTTGATGTTTATGGTAACAATAAGAACCAAGGTATGGCCCAAACTTATCGTGATAACATGATCAAAGTGCAGGATGGATTGGCAATAGTAAGGGCTACCCGCAGCAAAATCTTCACAGGATTAAGGAGCGATTATACGGAAAAGATGCGCTTCCCTCCTAAGCCTGAGCATGGTTATACAGACCATGGATGGTGGTCAGGGTTCTTATCCAGTAAGGATGCACAGACTGGTAATAAGGATGAACAGAATAAAGAGATAGGCTGTTATTATCCTCTTTATTCGCGCATAGAGATAAAAGCCAAGATACCTTTCCGTATCGGGACATGGATGGCACTATGGTTGCGACATTATACAGGGGCAAGTACGTTTGAAATTGACTTACAAGAGTTCTTCGTAAATGATGATCCTAAGGTTGACAGATATGACAAATACGAAAAGCATAGATACTACAATGCAAACAAAAACTTCCTTCATCAGTCGGTACATGGGATTGATTATCAAAGTGCAACAGATGAGGATCCTATTCCTAATAAACACAATAACAATGCATATGCAGACAGAGTAAAGGAAATTAAGTTTGATCCTTCAGAAGACTTTCATGTATATGGTGCACAAATTGACCCTCTTCCTACAGACTCTGGACGGCATTTGGCTGTTACATTCCTTCTGGATGGCAGGGTAAGGTCGGTCTTTTTGACATCAACAGATATTGTATCGAACCCTAAATCCAGTCATAAATATAGATACAATGCACTGTTAAGACCCGAATTCATGCCACATGGTATTGACCATGTATGGGATGTTGCAATAACAGGGGGTATTGGTGGTACGCCAGGAGACAATAATAGCGGTATTCTATACCCAGAAAGAGACCCTCAATATCATAATGATATCAACAAAACTCCAAAAGATTACATCATGGATATAGACTGGTTACGTGTCTATAAACGTGCAAATGAGCTTTTGTGGGTTGGTGCTGTACCTCAAGGATGGGACTGGGAAACAACAACAGCAAAGATCAATTTATCTAAAGAAGTACCTGTTAATCGGTTAGCAAAGTTGCAAGTTGGTGATAAGCTCATCTTAGATATAGACACTCTTCCTGCTAAAGACTTAACAGTTCCACCATGTACCGACCCGAAAATGGGGCCAATCTGTGACCGGGATGCAGGACCATCATCTATCGATATCTGCAATAAGAGCGGGAAAAGTATTGTGACTTTGAAACCTGAAGTCGCAAGAAATGACGCCCAAGTGACTTTCTATATCACAGATGAAGACATGCTTAACGCCTTAAAGGCAGATGGTTGTAGTATAATAGGACAGAATATTCGCTTGTTTTCTTTGGTAAGAGAGAAGAAAGATGACGGTATATGGAGTGGTTTCAAGCAAATAGATGATAATAATAAGGTGGTAATCCCAAAGACAATGTTTGATGGAGTAACAGAAAAACAGGTGTTGGAAGTTACTGTACGGGATGTTAAAAGGGATGCAAAGATTGTCCTACCGCAATGGAATGAAGCTGATAGGACTATTCCATTGGTGGCTTCAAATGATGAGAAACAATACTATGTCGCACTTGATAAGAACACCGTTAAGATGCTAAAAGACAACGGGTTGTATTTTACAGGAGCGGGATTTTACTTAAGAAGTATCAAATTAAAGAACAAGAAAGACTTGCCATTGGGAATCAAAAACATTACTTCACATAAGAAAGAAAACGAATCTGTGTATACGATGAGTGGGGTAAAGGTGAAAGAAACCAATGATAATAGCAAGTTAGCCCCTGGCATATACGTCACTAATGGAGCGAAATTCGTTGTGAAATAATTCCTGAATAGGGATTTAAAAGCTATAAAAACGCCATTAGCTTCAGTGCTAATGGCGTTTTTGTTGGTCGTTACTGTCTGGTTAACCCTTCTGGTATTCGTTACTCATCAATGCCTTACTATATAGTTGATAACGGCAGAAACGAATACGTCACACTGTTTTCTACTTATGTGCTGCAGCCCAGCACCAGTGGAGCTAATGGTCAGCACTAGTGGAGCTGATGGTCAGCACCAGTCGTGTTTAGCGTTCAACACCTTCCGATATGCTACAGATGTGATAGCAGTTTATAATCAGAAGGATGTTGAAACACCAAAGGTGTGATGATTTTATCCAATCATAAAGGCCTCGTTTCCTTAAAAGTAATATGCAGAAACCTATTTAAAGATCACCCTGCGGAAGCCCTTATATTGTTTAAATCCCTTCAGACAGTAATATTTATTAGTATGGAATGTCTGAACTTCTACTTGATAACAACTTTCTTACCCTTGTGGATATACACACCCTTGGTTGGTTTGTCAACCTTGATACCAGATACTGTATAGTAGCCATCATCGGTGTTGTTAGCATTATCGGTTGTTACATTCTCAATACCTGCAGTCACTGGAACCAGTGATAATACTGACTGTAAAGAGCTGGCAGCATCAGATGGGAATGAAAGATAAGCCTCACCGGCAGGTACGAAACCATAAGTCTTGTCGCTGAACTTATCACCCTGCAGAACATAATTGCGTGACTGAGCTGCTTGACTGCCTGGTTTAGCGCCATGCTCAACAACAATCATTGTCCAATACTTCAAAGAAGGCAGAGTAAACTTAACCACATCACGGTCCTGAGTAAACTTAACTTCCTGTGGAGCACCGCCCAATGCGTCTGGAGTAGCCACCCAAATACGAGTTACGTTGCCCTCATCATAGAGTGTAACAGGTTCTTGAGTATACAAGTTTGGTTCGTTCATAACATCCTCTTTCACCTTGCTCTTATCTTTTTCTTCACCATTCTCAAGCTTTGAAAGACGCCATGTCAAACGGTTGGCATTTGTGAAATTTAATAGTTGGATCATAGTTTTGTTGTCTTTCTGAGTACTATAAGAGACAATCTTTCCTAACTCTGGCTCCCATGCTTTTACGTTTTTGCCTCCTATTTCCATAGTAACTGTCTTCTCAACATTACCATCTCTCAGATAGTTTTCATAGGCTGTTAGGAAGTCATAGTAAGTAACTAGACTATTCTCCAATGCGTTTTCTCTCTTTTTCCCAGCATCAGGGAAGTACTCAGTATACAGCATATGATCACCGCTTAGTTCAATATGTGCACCGCCCAAAGCAAATATTACAGCATCTGTAAAACGTACTAATGGTGTGTTAAATGGCTTAATCTGTCCGCCAACCTTATCCATATCAAGATTATCACGGCGGTAATTCATATAAGCAGCGAAGACAGTATTAAGCTTAGGATTCGCACTTTCTTCCCTATTACCCTTAATCGCATCTCGGAAACTAGTATACCAACGTTCACCTTCCCACATCTCGTTATATGCGAACTCTATGCTTCCTGAACCAACAATATTACGACGTCCATAGTTTGAAACGGAGTTCATGACAAGATACTTTTCGGGTTGTGCAGCCTTCATAGCTTTCAAGAACTTTGCAAAACCTTCATAAATCTCACGATCATCACGTCTGTTAGTATCGTCAGCATTATATAACCAATCTGTTCGTTTGCCTACTTGGTCTACATGGAAACCATCAAATGGAAGGTTTTTATATACTAAGTTAACAGAATCTGTCATATATTTAATCCAATGTTCATTTGAAGGATTCATCAGATAGATATTGGGCCACTCTACGTTATGTAACTTACTAATGTAGTTGCGTAAAACATTAACAGAGATCTCACGATTAGCGAAATCCTTCCACGTACCATTGTTATTTGTCTTCCACATTCTATGATGTTGCCATTGCCAATCATAGAACTGTAAACCTGTAATATGATGACGAAGAAGAACGTTTACTTCTTTGTTCATAGTATTCATCTTGCTGTTTTGGAAATCAGACAAGAACCCATAACGAGGGAAACGCTTCCAATTAGAAGAAACATCTATACCGATAGTTGAAAGAACCTTATCCTTATCACCCTCTTTTACATAAACTTCAGCTAAGTAACCTTTGAAGTCGTCCTTAGGAACCTTCCATGTCCAAGACTTCTTACCACCTACATCTGCGGTGCCAACAACAGTGTTGCCATGTAAATAACGTACCTTTGCACCATTAGGGAAAGTGATCAGGCTGAGTGTGAAGTTAACCATATCACCTGGTCTATAACGAACTTTATCTGTAGAAAGGAGCTTTGGTAAATAAGCATTTGTCCCATCTGACTTAAATCTTATTGCGTCAAGGTCTGACTTATTTGTCTCTACAACGACACCATCTGATGGGTTCAGAAGGTTGTCTTCATAGCTTTTACCATTGCTTGAGATGGTTAAATTATAGGTCTGACCTACATTTCCTTTAAGTATTAGACCCGTACCAGCAGCAACAGCACCAGTAACTGCCACCAACTTTATTGATGCATTGTTATTGCGTTGAGCAACATAAGCTGTCAATCCAGGTGCTGATGAGAAATCAATGGCAAAGTCTCGAGAGAATGTTACATAGTTACTTGTAAGCACATAAGGGATCTTATCCTTTACTTTATTACCATAATAAGCCATCCCACTAACGCTATTGAAAGCGCTTGGGTTTACATAGATTGTGAAATCTTTAGGTGTATCGGCAAAGGTGCTACCCTCTATTGCAAGGCAATTATTACCAGAGTAATAGACACTTGAGAGCGAACGACAGCCGCAGAAGGACTGATCTCCAAAGCCTTCAAAGCCTGCAGGAAGTGCTATAGATGTCAAAGCTGTATTAGCAAAACTACGTTGGCCGATTCTCTTGAGCGCATTTGATAACCTAACTACCGTTAGATTGCTACAATCTGTGAAGATGTAGCCATCCATTACCTCTACACTTGAGTTGTCAATTACCGTTGTCAAGCCCTGACATCTATTGAAAGCTGACCATTCAATCTTGGTGACAGAACGAGGAATTGTCACCGATGTAATGTGGTTGTTACCTTCGAAGGCATTGTGACGGATGGCTGTTACCCGATAATTATGTCCATTGTTAGACACGCTTTCGGGGATGTCTACAGCGCCATTCACGCCATTACCTCCAACGACTTGGACCTCCGTTTGGGAAGTAGTCTCGTAGTTGATACCTTTCTTATTGAAGCTATCGGCAAATGAAACCAATGCTACAAACAAGGCAAGTGTCAACACGAATGTTTTCTTGATGTTCATGATTTTAAAATTGTTGATTGTAAAACTATATATTATAAATAGGCTATAATATTCGACTACTTTGTCATTACTTCCTTACCATTATGTATATATACACCTTAGATGTTCATGGTTGAGTCTCTATTTATAGTAGAGTTCTACTATACTACTGATAGTTTAAAGGCTTCAACCTTTCGTTTTCTTTGTTTCAGCATATCATTTTTAAATAAAAAAAGGCATCACCACTCCTTTACTCTTTCGAGTAATTTCTTTAGTGGTAATGCCTTCTTAAAAAATCTTTGGAACTTAGTCATCCCATACAGAATGCTTTCCTATTGAGACTACTCCAGTAGAATTGATATCTAGCTGGTCATTGTTGTCATCCTCAAGCAGGATATGTGGTTTCGCAAGAGCAGAACCTGGGTCTGCTGGTGTGTCATCAAATGACAAGTCTAATAAGTGTCTCTCGAGTTTTATTGTTATCTGTTCAGTAACAGGTGTTATATAATTTCGTTTCATCTTATGATTACTTTTCTTCCGTTTTTAATGTAGATACCCTTCTCTGTTGGGTTGATGACACGTACACCTGAAAGTGTATAATAAACGTTGTCATTATCTTTCTTATTGCCTTCAACCGTGTTGATGCCTGCTGTCGCAGGATTACCATCAAGCTCTAATGCAAAGGAAACACTCTTTGCGCCCTGTACTCCAGCCTCATTCTGCTCATGAATATAAGCTCTACCACAATAGATGGTCTTTGCATTCTCTGATAAATGTAGCTTGTAATCAGGTTGTAACGTCCAGTTACTCTTACCATCAGCCTCTGTTTGATAAAGAAGTGTATCCTCACGTACAGGCATTACCTTGTTATCAGTAAGCTTTGTAGCTGCTGTTTCAGCAATACGGTAAGTATAAGTAGTATTAGGTGTGCCTGCAAGGATTACTCCTTCATTAGCTGCAATGGCGTTCACCTTCGTCATCTTCAGAATCTTCTGAACTTTCGTTGGTTGTGTTACTTTGTATGTACTCTTGCCCACATAAGCCACCATAGCTTCACGACCGTTAGCTGCAACAAAGTCTACTGGGAAGTCATGGGTCATGGTTGCATACTTAGTTGTCAATGTACGCTCGTAAGTATCCTTAAGGTTAAGTGCATTCCAAGCGGCATTTGCCTGATAAGCAGACAGCTTGCTTGCTTTCACATAGATATCCTTTGGAGTATTATCGAATGCATTAGCAGCCAAAGTTGCAGGGCTGTCCGCCAGGATATTAACGTACTTCAAGGCTGCACAACCATTGAAAGCATTGGCTTTAATTGTTGTTATTGAAGCAGGAAGTGTGATGAAAGGCAAGCTTGTACAACCTGAGAACATACCCTCAGATACATTATTTAATGGTTGAGAAGCATTAGAAGTGGCAGGGATTTCAACATACTTCAAGCCTGTACACATCATGAAAGCCTCTTTACCGATAGTCATATCACCCTTTAAGTGTACGCAGGTAAGACCGCTTTCTTGGAATGCATTAGCGCCAAGAGTCTTAACAGATCCCTTGAAAAAGAACTTCTTCAATGCACCAGTAGACATAAAAGCACCGTCGCCGATGGTCTCCAATTTTGTGCCATAATCAACTGTTGCCAAGCTCGTACAAGTACGGAATGCTTGCGTATCAATAGTCTTCAGCTCTGCTGGTAGCTTGATAGTTGTCAAAGCAGTACACTCATTGAAGGCGTTAGCACCAATCTTCGTGATGTTGTCCCATGCACCTGGCTGACTGGGAATACCTTTGATGGTTGTTAACTGATGACAACCCCAGAAAGTATTTGCAGGTATTTCTGTCACTGCTGCAGGCCATTCTACGGATGTAAGTGGTGTATGCCAGAACACTCCAGTATCCATCTTCTTGATTCTTGATAGGTCAACAGAAGTCAAGCTACTACACTCATAGAAGCAAGTTGCTCCTAACTCCTCTACAGATTGAGGTATTTGAGACCATGTAATCTTACTGCAACCGTAGAAAGTGCTATTGTTTAAGCGTTTTGGATTGAAGCCATTCCAATTGATTGTAGTTAAGTTCGTACAGTTTTTGAAGGTGAAACTTGATACATTACTTGAGGCATAGCTACTTGGAAAGGTGAAGGATGTAAGCGTTTCGCAGCCTTCAAACACACCGCCTTCTATGGAATTAGGTACATTATCGCCTAAGTAAGTGACTGAATTAGGAAGAGTAATAGACGCCAACTTCTTACAATTCAAGAATGCATGTGAGTCAATCTCCTTTAATTGGGATGTTCCATCCGTTGCTCCTTCAATGACAAAGGCTGTCATATTCACACATTCATCGAAGCAACGTGACTCGATATGCTGAACAGTCTTAGGAATAGTGATCTTTGTTATCTGACTTGTTACGCCCGAATCAGCTGCCCGAAAGAGGTTAGCACGAAGCATAATGACCTTATATGTAGCGTTACCTTGGAGTTGTCCGTTATATGTAACAGCAGCCTGTACTGTTTCGGGAATAGTAATTTCTCCCGTCTTGCGCACTGATTGATAAAGAGCGTCGTTTAAAGCAGCAGTCTTTTCAGCTTCATTAGCTACACTAGTTTTAGTGGTCCAACCACAGAACTCTACAGTATTGTTCTGTGAGCCGATACTCTCGAAATGCTGAATACTGAACAACATGCCATTGTAAATGAACAAGTTGGCCTTTCGTTCGGCATCGGTTGGCTGAGAGTCAGCAAAGCATCCAATAGAGATGATTGTCAAAATTGCCAAAAGTAGTTTTCGTTTCATTGTTTGTTTGTACTTTATTTAATTGTTTAATGAGTTTTTTTGCGGCTTTAGTTCCCTTCAGGTTCGCCCAAGTCTACTGATTAGATAGTCTTGAGTTGTTTCTGGAAATACGTCGTTATAATAATTTATCCATCAAGAAACTCCATGCAGTAGATGTATATGTCATACGCTGTGGATTGTTTCTGACTTCTGTCAAACGAATACAAAGTTATGAAATGTTAGATAGAAAGAATATCGATATGGATGTGAATATAAACATTTAGATAGTTATATGCACTGTTAATCAGCGTGTTACGTCTGTTGTTGTGATGGGTTTTTATAAAGAATATATAATCTAATAGCAAATAAAAAATGGCTATTTAAGCACAGATATGTATTAATCTGAATGCTTAACTGCCAACTAAAGAAGTACGCACAGAGAATCTTTAAGTATTGAAATACGGAGAGGGTAGAGGAGGATGATAATCCTTTTTTGTAAAACTATTTACTCTTTCATTTTTAATAGGGCGTCTTTTGCATTCTAAAAGGGCACCTTTTGCAACTCAAAAGGGCATCTTTTACATTGCAAAAGGTGCCCTTTTACATCGTAAAACATGCCCTTTTACAAGCCGTTTTGTAACTGTTTGAGTCTGTGGATGTTACAAAGTAGAAAAAAGAAGGTTTCCTCTTACTTTGCTCTTTCTTAGGTACTTTTATTTGTAAGGTTGTTTTACCATTCGTATTGTCTTTACTTTCATGTTTTCTCTTACGGCATAATGCGTGATAGAAGTGCATGCAGCCCTTTGCCAGTCAGCCTTTCCCTCTTGCCTCTTTACAGAGTTCGAAGACAGATCGTACGCCTTCATACTTCCTGTGATGGTATAGTGTGATGTGTTCTCTTTGCTTTCTGGCATCCAGAACATCCAACCTAACGCCGTTGATGATTGTGCATTGACACAAGAGAAAATGAATGAGAGTGAACTAAATGTGCTTATTGTATTAGTTCTTGTATAATGATGAAAGATATAATAGAAAAGAGTTCTGCCCATTTCTCACGAAAGAGAAATGGGCAGAAGAATGTTTTTATAACTGTAAGATTTGCTCATCAAAGCTGTCTGGATCCAGAGATTTCAGTCGGATTCGCGACCGATAAGCATATACTGTGGCTTTAGAACAACGCAAGAAAGAGCAAATCAGCTCATTTTCTGTTACCCCCAGACGGATAAGAGCAAAGATACGAAGGTCGGTTGACAGGTGTCCTGCCTGCTTCGGGATGATCTGTTCCTCTGGTTTCAGCAAAGCATTGAACTTTTCAACGAAGTCTGGGAAGAGCCCAAGGAAGGTTTCGTCAAAGCTATTATAGAATGTTTCAAGCTCTCGATCGACAAAATCCTGAGATTTCAACGTCTCTAATAGCTCCGTTCGTTTGCCTGCAGTGAAGAGTCGGTAGATGTGTTTCCGATAACTGTCAAGCTTATCAATGTATGTAGAACACTGTGCCAGGAAGCGTGTAATATACTCATCCTTGATCTGATTGGATTCCTTCAGCTGTTTATTTGTATTCGAAAGCTGTGTACGTACCACCTTTAATACAGCCATTTTACGGCGAATATAGATAATCATCACAAGGAGGAAGATTGATAACAACGTGATAACCACCAGCGCCAAGGTAAGCCAAATCATCCTCATGGTGGTTTCCCGCTCGTGTGATTTCAGTATAACCGGCCACACATCAGCCATAGCTATGGTGCGTTGGCGGGCATTACAGAAGATAGCATCATTCAGTGCATGGTCCATATAGGCGTAAGCACGCTGCGTATCGCCCTCATCAAAGAGGATGACGGCAAGCTGTTGCAGAGCGAGATACTCCTTTACTGAGTTGCGAAGGTCGGAAATTGCAGCTGCAATGAGGTACTGTTTCTCAGCTTCTGTGTTCTTCTGTCTGCCATACAAGGTCGCAAGAGCATAGGCAATAAAGCCCATTCGACGATCTCCAACATCCAGTTTTCGATAAGAATCTAATAGAATCTTCTTCGCTTGTTCGTCTTGATGATGATTTACATATTGCTCAGCTCTCGACCATATATCAGGTTTATCGCTGTGAGCAAGCAGAGAATCGTTGCAACTCTTTGCTATTTGATTATAGTAATTCCGCTTTCCTGATGTCAATGCAGCACTAGCAAGTGACTCATACAGTGTCTTGCGGGTGGAGAAATAGTAGAAAAAGAGGTTTGGATCGAGCTGTTGAAGCTGGATGGAGTTGACAAAATCGCTGGCATCCTTCAGCTGTCCACCCTTCATCATGAGGTAAGCAAGGTTGAGTTTTGAGTCATCTATATACTTCTTATTGTTCATTTGCTGAGCCAATTGTAGCTTATGTTCAGCGTAAACAATTGCCGAATCAATACGATAAGAGGTATATAGATTGAAAATCTTATCACTCAGCTTGTATCGTTCCTCCTTTGTTCGGGCAGCTTTATACTGCTTTTTCACTTTGAAGATCTCATTTTCAAAGTGCTTATCATAGCTTGCAGACATGGCAATCTCCCTGTCGAGGTCGTCAAGTGTCGGCATTGGTCTGTTGTTTTGGGCATGTAATAAGAACGCAGAGAAGACTGCTATAACTGTAGCAAGCCCTCTACCTTTCATCATTCTTAGATGATTCTGTTGTTTTAAATCCTCTTTTTTCATTAGTCGTCGACTCTATTCAAGGTTCTTAAACCTCTTTTTGGGTTTGTATTGTGTTGTGTTGCAGAGTTCCCTTCATAGAAGGGAGAGAGATGAAAAGGCAATCTGTAGGGAGTATTAGCATTGAGTATGTCTCTTTTTCTGATGTAGTAGACGTACTTACTGTGCGTCCCTACAGATTGCGTTCTATATATAATAAGGTGTTATTCCTTATTGATTGCTCTTAAAGAGCCTTAACACTGATGGCAAAACCACCACCGCGAACTTCGTTCAACTTAAGAACGTCGCCCTTCTTTACAGTACGTTTGGTGATTGTGTAAGCCTTAGGATTCTTCTCAAAGTCGGCATCTTTAGCATCAGCATAGATGGTTGCTTCATACTTACGACCCTTGTCCAGGAAGTCAAGCTTCACAATACTCTGGTGAGGTTGTAGTCCTGTCTTACCTCCAATGAACCAGTTGTTAGTGCCTTTTGCCTTACGTGCAACGGTAACATAGCGTGCTGGCTCAGCTTCAAGATAACGACTGTCATCCCAATCGCAGGCTACATCCTTAATGAACTGGAAGGCATCGTTGTACTTCTTGTAGTTCTCTGGGAGGTCAGCAGCCATCTGGAGTGGACTGTACATCGTAAGATAGAGTGCGAGCTGACCAACGAGTGTGGTGTGAATCCAGCTCTTGTTGTTGCACCATGTTGAGAGTTGAGTCTCAAGAATACCAGGAGTATAATCCATAGGACCGCCCTGCAGACGTGTGAAAGGAAGTATTACAGTATGGTTTGGATCGTTACCACCGAATGCTTCGTACTCTGTTCCGCGTGCAGACTCATTACCAACGAGGTTAGGATAAGTACGACAAAGACCAGTAGGGCGTGTTGCCTCATGACCATTTACCATGATATGGTGCTTTGCAGCCTCCTTTATTACGTAGAGATAGTGCTTGTTCATTGACTGTGAATAGTGATGATCACCACGTGGAATGATGTCACCAACATAGCCAGTCTTCACTGCGTCATATCCATATTTGTTCATTAAGTTGTATGCTTCCTCCATGTGTCGCTCGTAATTCTGCGTACTTGATGAGGTCTCATGGTGCATCATAAGCTTCACACCCTTTGAGTGTGCATACTCATTGAGGCCCTTCAGATCGAAATCTGGGTATGGAGTAACGAAGTCGAAGACGTAATCTTTCCAATGACCGAACCAGTCTTCCCATCCAATGTTCCATCCTTCAACCAGCACTTGTTGCAAACCATTCTCTGCAGCGAAGTCAATATACTTCTTCACATTGGCTGTATTAGCAGGGTGATGACCGTTTGGTTTAGCATGAGCGTAGTCAGTTAAGCCAAGTTTTACAGAGCTAAACTCATCAGTATAAGCCCAAGACTTACCGCCGGCAATCATCTCCCACCATACACCACAGTACTTTGTAGGATGAATCCAAGAGGTATCTTCAAGCTTACAAGGCTCATTGAGGTTCAGGATAAGGTTACTTGACAGCATGTCACGAGCGTCATCGCTGACCATAACCGTACGCCATGGTGTCTCACAAGGCGTCTGCATGTAACCCTTCATACCGGTTGCATCAGGTGTAAGCCATGACTCAAATACCATGTTTTTGTCGTCAAGGTTCAAGTGCATGGTAGCATAGTCAGCGCAAGCTGCTTCATGAATGTTGATGTAAAGACCATCCTTTGACTTCATTTGGAGGGAAGTCTGAACGCCAGTATCAGAGAAAACTGATACAGAAGAGTTGTTCCAGTTCACTGCATCATGGAATCTTGAGCGTATTTCAGAGAGCTTTGACTCCTGTGTCTCCTGCTCTTGAGTGTCATAATCGCCTGGAAGCCACCATGCAGTATGGTCACCTGCCATGGCAAACTGTGTGTGCTCGTCTTTGATAACAAAGTAATTCAGCTCTGGTTGCAATGGGAATTCATAGCGTAAGCCCATTCCATCGTCATAAACACGGAACCGAATGACAATATTTCGTTTGCTACTTGGCTGGTTAAGGTCTACTTCCAACTCGTTATAATGGTTGCGTATCGTAGCCGTTTCACCCCAAACAGGCTTCCATGTCTCATCAAAAGTTGTCGTCTTGGTATTGGTTTTCTGGAATCCATCCATCAAACTTGTTTCTTCCAAGCCCTTACTTGCATGTTTATCCTTAGCCAATTCCAACCCTAAGTGTGAAGGTTTGACCACAGTCTTGCCCTTATAAGTCATTTCATAGGTTGGTACACCGTTCCCAGTCAGCGAGAACGTCACGGCAATATTGCCGTTTGGCGACTTTACCGTCTGTGCATTGGTGAAAGTTGCCATCCCCATCAGAAGCCCAATGAGGGCGATGTTGGTTTTTTTCATTGTTTTGTTAAAGTATGATTGATTATGTTTGTTTTAAGCCACGTTAGCTGCAAAGATAATAAAAAAAACTCAGTGAACATTCTTTTTAACATTATAACTGCGAAAAAAGTAAATTGTTGTCTTCTGTTTCCTTGATATTTATGACATTAATGAAGTATAATGAAGATATCTTTATCGGTAAAGATAGAGGAGAACAGAGCTTGTAAACGCTTAAAATTCAGCATACTGTAAATTATTAGAAATTATGTTAAGTGTAAGGATTATCTATCTTGAAAACTTTTATCTTTGCAGTATTAAGCGATAGGCTGGTGTTTCCTGCCGACCTTTTACTGGCAACAAAAAAGATTAGTATTCAATAAATAAACAATCAAAAAGAATGAAAACGAAAGGATTAAAATCAACAGTATGCCTGTTTATGGCAGCAATTACGATGAGTTCATGCGTTGGATCATTTGCTTTGTTCAATAAACTGGCACGCTGGAATAAGCATGCAACAAACTCTAAGTTCCTCAATGAGATTATTTTCATTGCCATTTCTCCTGCTTATGTGTTCTGTGGTGCTGCGGACATGTTGGTGGTTAACTCTATTGAGTTCTGGTCAGGAAAGAACCCTGTTGCCAACCGTGTGGGCAAAACTGAGAATATTAAGGGTGACGATGGACTGATGTATGCTGTAAAATACTTGGAGGATGGCTATCAGATTACTAAGCCAGACGGCAGTGTTCTCTACTTTACTTATAATAAACAGGAGGATACTTGGTACATGAATGCTGAGGGTAAAGAGAAGAAAATCATCCATTTCAACGGTGATGGCACCATCAAGGCATTCCTCAACAATGGTCTCACGGTTGACATTACACCTGATGCTGCTGGACTTTACGAACTAAAGCAGGCACAGGCTGGTACCAGCTTCTTTATGGCAAGACGATAAAACTGACTACAGGAGATGTAATTATAAGGCTCCCAAACTTATCCTGTTTTTCTCCCTCAGGTTGTCCTTCATGGAAAGGAACACCTGAGGGAGTGTTTTGCTAGACTGTCTTGTCGAGGAAGGAATGTTAAGTTTGGGGAGTCGAAAGGGAGCAAATGCTTAGTAGTAAAATAACCTTACACATTGCAAGGCGTACGAAAGAGCGAAATGAATGAAACCCTTCTTTTCTTGGCTTTGTAACCTTCACAGAATCAAAAGGTTACAAAGAGGCTTGTAAAAGGGCATGTTTTACGATGTAAAAGGGCATCTTTTACAACGCAAAAGGGCATCTTTTACATAGCAAAAGGTGCCCTTTTAGAATGCAAAAGACGCCCTTCTGAAAAGTGAATGGGATTTTTCTTGACAAAAGAAGTGTGTTTCAGGCTGTATGAAGTATGACTCCTTCTTTTGCAAAGGCTGTATCATGGGAGCATAAACGATAAGCGGGTGCCTTGTGGAAATCCACAAAACACCCGCTTATTCTTTCCTGTATGCAGCGTATTACTCCATGCAGTATGAGGGAGTGATCCCTCTGATATGTTTCAAAAATGAATGAATTAAAAACTCTTCAACCAAGCTTTGAGGTCCATCATCATTTCCTCATGATAACGGAAACCTATCTTGCTGCCCCATCCATGACCACCTCCGGGATAGACGTGGAGCGATGCACGAACATCATTCCGATAGAGTTCCATATAATAATTCACACCGTTTGCAGGTGGAACAGTGTCGTCATCGTCGCTGAGAGCAATGAATGCGCGTGGTGTAACACGGCTTACATTCATGTCAGCACTGTACTTTTTCTCGTCACGCTTGGATGGTCGCTTGCCCAAGAAGTTGATTCTGCTACCTTCATGACCATATCCTTCCATCATAGAGATGACAGGATAGAAGAGAATCTGGAAGTTTGGCTTAGCCTCTCCCTGGCTTTGTGTAGCGATGGTTGCCGCTAAGTGCGCTCCTGCAGAGAACCCCATGATGCCAACGTCATTCCGATTTATTTTCCATCCGGTTGCATTCAGACGTACAAGTTTCATAGCTTGTTCAGCGTCAGAGATAGGAACATTAGGCTCACCATGTGGCATGCGATACTTCAAAACAATGGCTGCTATGCCCATATTCTGGAAGTATTCTCCCCAGTCATAGCCTTCTTTGTCCATTGAAAGTGAGGAATATCCACCGCCAGGACAAATGACAACAGCCCTTCCTGTTGCCTCCTTCTCATAGGGAAGGAATACGCGCACCTTTGCAGTGTCCTGTGAATCGCCGTTATCGTATGGTGGACGACTATTGTAAAGTTTCACATCAAAACTTCTCTGAGCCGACATTGACATAGCAATGGCAGCCATTCCAAGAGTTAGGAAGATTTTTCTTAATTTCATTCTGTACAATGTTTAGTTATGCTATTCAAGCCTACATTCAATCTTTCAACGCATTTGTGGGCTGAATAAAACGTCTCATTAGGGGTCTATATTTTGCAAAGTTAACAAAAATATACGGTTTAGAGGGTGGAAGTTTAGAGTTTTTAGTATATTTGCAGTCGGATATAGGAAAAGTGATTTGTTTCTAAACGAATTTTAATAATTCGGTATTTCTGTTAACAACCGTTTCGGAAGCACTACCGTAAAGGCTATATTCGTATGTCGTTATTACCCAATATTCTATTATGCACGTATTAGAGAAGTTCCAATATTGCCCTGTATGCGGTAGTAAACATTTTGTTGAACAGACTGAAAAGAGTAAGCGTTGTGAGAGTTGTGGCTTTGAGTATTTCCTCAATCCAAGCTCAGCTGTTGCAGCTTTCATCCTGAATGAGAAGGGAGAATTGCTGGTAACGCAGCGTAGATATGACCCAGGAAAGGGGACTCTTGACCTTCCTGGTGGCTTTTGTGACATTGGTGAGACCGTCTTGGAGGCGTTACGACGTGAAGTAAAGGAGGAAACCAATCTTGAGATACAGGATGTTAGGTATTTCTGTTCATTGCCTAATAAGTATCGTTATAGTGGCTTTGATGTCCCTACGCTCGATACGTTCTTTATTTGTCAACCCGTAGATGCCAGCGTTCTTAGTGCAGCTGATGATGTGAAGGAAGCCCTCTGGATACCTTTAGAAGATATTCATACGGAGCAATTCGGTCTTCGTTCTATTCGACAGGCACTCCATGACTTCCTCCAAAGTAAAGCTGGTGAGATGAAATAGCATACGGGTGAAAACTTAAAAAAGTAGAAATTTTGCCTATTATATAAGGTGTAAGAGAAAAGATTGATTACTTTTGCGTCCTTGAAAAAATGTATAAGTTTGATTATATGCAAGAAAACCTGGTAATAGTAGAGAGCCCTGCAAAGGCAAAAACAATAGAGAAGTTCCTTGGAAAAGATTACAAGGTGATGTCATCTTATGGGCATATCCGTGATCTAAAGAAGAAGGAATTGAGCATTGACCTTGATACGTTGAATCCCGATTATGAAATTCCTGAAGAGAAAAAGAAGGTTGTCAGCGAGCTGAAGAAGAACGCTAAGGCGGCAAAAAAGATATGGCTTGCATCCGATGAGGACCGTGAAGGAGAAGCAATCAGTTGGCATTTGTGTGAAGTCTTGGGACTTGACGAGGCAAATACGAACCGAATTGTCTTTCATGAGATAACCAAACCAGCGATTCTGAAGGCAATTGAGACACCAAGACATCTGGATATGAATCTTGTTAATGCGCAACAAGCACGCCGAGTGTTGGACCGTTTGGTTGGTTTCCGCCTCTCTCCAGTTCTATGGCGTAAGGTTAAGCCAGCGTTAAGTGCGGGACGTGTGCAGAGTGTAGCTGTCCGTTTGATCGTAGAACGTGAACGTGAGATCCAGAATTTCGTGTCAGAACCTTACTATAGGGTGAATGCTGTCTTTGCAGTAACAAGTGATGACGGAGCAAAGAACGAAGTAAAAGCAGAATTAAGCAATCGTTTTAAAACACATGAGGAAGCTCTTGCATTCCTAGAGGAGTGTAAAAAGTCAAAATTTACGGTTTCATCGATAACGAAAAAGCCATTGAAGCGCACGCCAGCTCCTCCTTTTACAACTTCAACTTTGCAACAAGAGGCTGCTAGAAAGCTTGGCTTTACGGTTAGTCAGACGATGATGGTGGCACAAAGACTGTATGAGGCAGGACGTATTACATACATGCGTACTGACAGTGTCAACCTTTCTTCATTGGCAATCAATACCAGTAAGGCAGAAATAGTACGTCTTTACGGTGAAGAATATAGTAAGGTCAGGATGTATCATACGCATAGTAAAGGAGCACAGGAGGCCCATGAGGCTATCCGACCAACCTATATAGATAATGTTTCGATTGAAGGGACAAGTCAGGAAAAGCGCCTTTATGACCTTATTTGGAAGCGTACGATTGCTTCACAGATGGCTGATGCTCAGATAGAAAAGACTACTGTAAACATTGCTATGGAGTCGGAAGATGGGAAGACAACGAATGATTTGCAGTTCATTGCCAATGGTGAAGTCGTCGCTTTTGAGGGTTTCTTAAAGGTATACCATGAGTCTACTGATGATGAAGACGCTGGTGAGGAATTCTCTCATGCACTTCCTGTAATGCATGAAGGTGAAGAATTGGAGCGTCGGGAGATTGTTTCTACAGAAAGATACTCACAAAGTCCAAACCGATATACAGAAGCTAGCCTCGTTCGCAAGCTGGAAGAACTGGGAATTGGTCGTCCTTCAACCTATGCACCGACAATCTCTACTATCCAACAGAGGGACTATGTGCATAAAGGTGACCGTAAAGGGGAAGAAAGAAAGTACGCAGTTGACTCTCTCTTAGGCTTGAAAATTACGTCAAAGACCAAGAAAGAGATGGCTGGAGCAGATAAAGGTAAACTGATTCCAACGGATATCGGTATGGTCGTGAATGACTTCTTGATGGAAAACTTCCCTGAAATCATGGACTATAACTTCACTGCTAAGGTGGAACAGGAGTTCGATAAGATTGCAGAAGGGAAGGCTGAATGGAACAAAGAGATGAAAGTTTTCTATCAAGGGTTTGAACCTGAGGTGGAAAAGGTGATGAATGCACGTTCTGAACATAAGGCTGGAGAACGTGAATTGGGTATTGATCCTGCTACAGGGAAGCCTGTTTTCGTCAAGATAGGGCGTTTTGGGCCTGTCGTTCAGATTGGAACTGCAGATGATGAAGACAAACCTCGCTTCTCACAGTTGCCCTCTGACAAGAGCATGGAGACCATAACGTTGAATGAAGCATTAGAACTTTTTAAGCTGCCACGTACTGTTGGACAGTTTGAAGGTACTGATGTTGTCATTGGTGCAGGACGTTTCGGTCCTTATGTATTGCATAATAAGAAGTATGTTTCTCTGCCTAAAGATGAGAATCCGATGACGATTACTCTTGATGCAGCGATCAATCTTATTCAAAAGAAACGTCTTCAGGAAGCTCAACGTCACTTGAAAACCTTTGAAGAGGATGCTAATATGGAAGTGATGAATGGTCGTTATGGTCCTTATATAGCATATAAGGGAAAGAATTACCGTATGCCAAAGGCCCTACATGAGAAAGCTTCAGAACTTACTTATGAGCAATGTATGGACATTGTAAACAATGCTCCAGAGCCAAAACGGAAGAAATAAGACGGAAAAAGCTTCTTCTGTAGAGAGTAAAAAATATCTGTCTACGGCTTATGAAAGGGTAGATAGACCTCCAAATTTCGTGGATATGACAGACAACAAGGCCGAGAAGAGACCACTTCGGATTATCCTTATTGGGTATATGGGAGCTGGAAAGACGACTGTAGGTAAGGCGTTGTCGAAGGAACTTGGTATTCCTTTCTATGATTTAGATTGGTATATTGAGAGCAGAATGTACAAAACTGTAAAGCAAATCTTCGATGAAAAGGGAGAAGATGGCTTTCGTAAGGTGGAGCAAGCGATGCTCCATGAGGTAGCAGAGTTTGAAAATGTGATCATCTCTTGTGGTGGTGGTACTCCTTGTTTCTTTGATAATATGGATTATATGAACGCCCAAGGAGAGACCGTTTATCTGAAGGCTGTACCTGAAGTCCTCCATGGTCACTTGGTAATGGGTAAGTCCGTGCGCCCATTATTGTTGAATAAAACACCAGAAGAGGTCGATGTTTTCATTCGTGAACAGCTGAAACTGCGTGAGCCTTTCTATACTAAGGCAAAGTATACGTTGGATGTGAGCCTGATGGATAATTACGAAAAGATACAACTTTCGGTGGAAAAGCTCCGCCATTTATTAAATATAGAGAACTGATTTATCAGGGATAGACTGTAAAATGAAAAAGTGGACGATTGAGGATTCGCGTGAACTGTACAACATCTCAGGATGGGGTACCTCTTATTTTGGAATCAATGACAAGGGCGATGTGTATGTAACACCTTGTAAAGACAATACTCAAATTGACTTACGTGACGTGATGGACGAGCTTGCTTTGCGTGATGTTACTCCTCCTGTACTGTTACGTTTCCCTGATATCCTTGATAATCGAATCGAAAAAACGTCTTCTTGCTTCGACAAAGCAAGGAAAGAATATGACTTTAAGGCCGAGAATTTCATTATATACCCTATAAAGGTAAACCAGATGCAACCTGTTGTTGAGGAGATAATCTCGCATGGTCGCAAGTTCAATCTTGGTCTTGAGGCTGGCTCAAAACCAGAGTTGCATGCTGTCATAGCCGTACAATGCAAGAGCGACTCGCTTATTATCTGTAATGGTTATAAGGATCAGAGCTACATTGAGCTTGCTTTGCTTGCGCAAAAGATGGGTAAGCGAATCTTTATTGTTGTTGAAAAGCTCAACGAAATAGAACTTATTGCACGTGCAGCAAAGAAGTTAAACGTTAAACCAAACCTTGGTATACGTATTAAACTGGCATCAAGTGGTTCCGGGAAGTGGGCTGAAAGTGGTGGTGATGCCTCTAAATTTGGTCTTACTTCATCTGAATTATTACAGGCTTTACAAACTTTAGATGATAAAGGGTTGCATGATTGCTTGCATCTTATCCACTTTCATATAGGTTCACAGATAACAAAAATACGCAGAATACAGACTGCTTTGAATGAAGCAGCACAGTATTATGTCAACCTACGTAAGTTAGGTTACGATGTAGACTTCGTAGATTGTGGTGGTGGACTTGGTGTTGATTATGATGGAACACGCTCTTCAAGTAGTGAGAGTTCTGTCAATTATTCTATACAAGAGTATGTCAACGACTGTGTTTATACCTTTGTTGATGCAGCAAACAAGAATGATATCCCTCATCCGAACATCATCACAGAGAGTGGTCGTAGCCTTTCTGCCCATCATTCCATCCTTGTCATTGATGTCTTAGAGACTGCTTCGCTACCTGAGATGTCTGAAGACTTTGAAGCAAAGGATACCGATCACCAGTTAGTTAAGGACCTTTACGATATATGGGACAACCTTGACTCTCGCAATATGTTGGAAGATTGGAGCGTCTGTCATGAGATCAATAGCCTGTCAAAGAACATGAAACATGTGCCTGATGAACTTCGAAACCTTGACAAGCTGTTAGCAGATAAGTACTTCTGCAACTTCTCTCTCTTCCAATCACTTCCTGATAGTTGGGCTATTGACCAGCTATTCCCTGTTATGCCGATTCAAAGACTCAATGAACGGCCGGCACGTAACGCTACTTTACAGGATATTACATGTGACAGTGATGGTAAAATCTCCAACTTTGTTGCAGCAGGACGTAGCAGTCATGTGCTTCCTGTACATTCTTTGAAGCGCAATGAGCCTTATTATTTAGGTGTATTCCTTGTCGGTGCATATCAAGAAATACTTGGTGATATGCATAATCTCTTTGGTGATACGAATGCTGTTCACATCTCAGTGAAGGACGGAAGCTATCATATTGACCAGATCTTTGACGGAGAAACGGTTGAGGAAGTACTTGAATATGTGCAATATAATCCCAAGAAACTTGTCCGACAACTTGAGATTTGGGTAACCAAGAGTGTCAAACAAGGAAAGATTTCACTTGAGGAAGGCAAGGAGTTTCTCAATAATTACCGCAGCGGACTATACGGATATACGTACTTGGAATAAGAAATTGAAGAGTTATCACATATTTAATAATAGGAAAGGCGGCACAGATAATGTCGCCTTTTGTTTTAAATAACCAATGCTTATCAATGGGAATGCTGAAGTAATGATGGTTGAAGATACAGTTGTTGAGGCTCTTGCCCAGCAGAAAATATAGTAAAGAGCTTTCCCCTTCATTCTCAAAAGAAGAAATTTTCCCATTGTTGTGAGCGTTTTACCAAACAGATTACCACCAGTTCAATAGTAGAGTATTTACCCAATATAGTGTTAATGAATTTTAAATATTGAAGAATCTAACCATTCTTCTGTAACTTTCCCCCATATATAATCGTCATTTAAACAGAGAGAAGATGAAGAAAGTCAGTTTCCGTAACGATGTGTTGCCGCTGAAAAATGAGCTTTTTCGGCTTGCACTCCGTATCACTCTCAACAGAGTAGAGGCAGAGGACATCGTTCAAGACACGCTGATAAAGGTCTGGGATCGCCGCTTTGAGTGGGAGAGTATCGACTCTATTGAGGCTTTTAGCCTAACGGTATGCCGGAATCTATCGCTTGATCGCCTCAGAAAGAAGGAGAATAGCAATGATTCTCTTGAAGATGTGAACATAGCCGAGCCCGTTGCTTCATCTAATCCACAAGACCGAATGATACAAGAGGACAGGGTTAGCCTCGTGAGACAGATTATTGACTCACTTCCCGAGAAGCAAAGAAGCTGCATGCAGCTGAGAGATTTCGAAGGAAAATCATACAAGGAGATAGCTCAAGTGCTTGATATTACAGAAGAGCAGGTGAAGGTAAATATCTTCAGAGCTCGTCAAATGGTCAAACAAAAATACTTGAAATTAGATAATTATGGATTATAAGTACATTGAACAGTTACTGGAACGCTACTGGCATTGTGAGACTTCTCTTCAAGAAGAGGAGATACTTCGCATGTTTTTCCTACAGGAAAACATCCCAGCTAACTTGCAACCTTATCGCCATCTGTTTACTTATGAACAGAATGAAAAGACGGTGAACGTGCTGGGAGATGACTTTGACCAGAAGATATTAGGAATGGTTGAAGAAGACGAGCCTGTAAAGGCACGCGTAATAACAATGCGTCAGCGTCTTATGCCACTGTTTAAGGCAGCGGCAGTTGTGGCAATCATTCTCACATTGGGTAATGCAGTACAGGTTGCAGTGTCTGATGGTGATGCGCAGCATGCCGTTCCGAGCACAGCAGCAATGGACAAACCACATGAGGGACCATCCGTTGCAAAGGCTGATTCTGTACAGAACGACACCTTACAACATAAGTTACAGGTGCCAGTATCAACCCTTATGAAATAGAAATTTTCTATGCTTTCTCTATAAAAAATCATTTTAATTAAAACAAGTCCGAGGCTGTGAAGCCTCACAATTCTCTCAAATTTTTCATAACATACTAACGTAGAAGAGCCGATATCCCTTGTGGATTTCGGCTCTTTCTGTTATGTTTCTCATACCATGGGTTGGACTTTTGTGATCGTGTTTCATCCTTTCTTTCTTATATTTGTAAGGTATGTCAACACGGAACTGCAGTCTGATGATGACAGGAATATCCAGCATTTATCTTTGTTTTGCATGTTTTCTTTGTGCCTGACGGTAGTGATAGATCTGTCTTTGGGGACTTTTTCTTCTGCTAGTTCCCTATTCCCCGTGTGTAGAGTTATCTCTTATTCGTAACATTATACACATAGGGTTGAGGCAAAGCATAATCCTCTTTTGTAAAATTTATTCCTCTTTCGTTTTTAATAGGGCGTCTTTTGCATTCTAAAAGGGCACCTTTTGCATTGTAAAAGATGCCCTTTTGAGGTGTAAAAGGTGCCCTTTTACATCGTAAAACATGCCCTTTTATAAGCCGTTTTGTAACTGATTGAATACTTGAACGTTACAAAGGCGAAAAGAGTTGGTTTTCTCTTGTTTTGAACTTTCTTATGTTTTTAAAAGTGTAAGATTGTTTTACCATCTACGTTATAACCCCTTTCTACACAATCAAGTGGTAGCATCCGCCCGCCATAGTCCTGATAACACCTTTCATTTCTAAGGAGAAAAGGAGCCCCGAGAGCTGAGAAATAGGGATGTTAGCTTGTGTGGAAAGAAGGTTAATCTGCAGATCATTGTTCTTACTGAGCGTCTTCACTATGGTATCCTCTTCTGCTGAAAGCTCTGGAAAACAGTTACGTTCAATTCCTTTTTGCTGTGCCTGCTCTAGAATTAAGTCTTCATTCCATCCCATAGCCTTCACAAAGTCAGTTGCAGAGGTGATGAGTGCAGCGCCATTGTCACGTATCAGATTATTGCATCCCTCACTGTATTCAGCCCCAATAGCACCTGGGAAAGCGAAGATCTCACGTCCATAACTTCGAGCAATACTGCAAGTGATGAGTCCACCACCCTTAGCTGCAGACTCAATGAGGATAGTTGCGTCCGAACAACCTGCTACAATACGGTTTCTTTGCACGAAATTACGAGCTACAGGCTGCGTATGTGTCATGTATTCGGTGAGCAATCCTCCGTGTTTTATCATCTCCAGCGCAGTATCACGGTGTCCTCTTGGGTAGATATCATCAAGTCCGTGTGCAAGAACTCCTACTGTATCAAGCCCATTTTCTAATGCAGCACGATGTGCATGGATGTCAACGCCATACGCCAGTCCGCTGAAAATAAGAACATTTGGGCACAAAGTCTTCAATTCTCTCACAAAGGAGCGGATGAGATCTTGCCCATATGGGGTGCAATGCCGAGTGCCAATAATGTTTATTATCCGTCGGTTGTTGATGTCAGCATTCCCCAATTGATAGAGTAGGAGAGGTGCATCAGGACATTCACGTAGGCGTTGTGGATATCTTTCATCGTTCATGCAGATAGGTAGGATGTTGTGTTTTTCATCATATGTCAGCTCTTCTTCAGCCCTTTTCCTCAGTTCATCAATGTCTTTCAGTGCATTGACAAGATGCGTAGAGGCATCAGGAAGAATCTCTCTGATGTCTTTATGGTGTTCAATAACAGTCGTTGCCGACCCTGCACGACGGTATAGTTCCACTAATTCAGTAAGGTGGAACCGTGTCATACGTGTGAGAAGGATGGTATTAAGTGTTTCCATAAGTAGTTAGCCCTTCCCTCTTTTTAGGAGAGAAGGGCGTTGTTTTTTTGCTTATTCTAAAACTTTTGAAAATGCTTCGTCGTACTCTTTGCTCAGTCCTAACTTACCATTGATAAGCGTAACGAGGTCTACGTCGGCATGAAAGCACAGACGCTCATCACTGGCACGGAAGATATCATGTGTGAAAACCCATCGTAATCCCTGCTTCTTCAGTCCCATACGTGAGATGAACTCGTCATCACAGCGCAACGGAACCTTGTAAGTTAATTGCATACGAGCCACAACGGCGTCTATTCCTTTCTCATGTAATTCAGAGAAACTCACCCCCAATGACCGCAGAAAACGGTGGCGTGTGTGTTCTGTGTAATGTAGATAGTTGGCGTTGTTAACAATACCCTCGATGTCACATTCATAGTCACGGACATCCATTCGGGTTTCATAAATGTATTTCTTCTCCATTGTTTTGTTTTTATTCTCTTGTTGTTTATGCGTCTTTTTTCTTCAAATATTCATATCCAATGCGGCATCGTAGGCAGTCTTTCTTGTCACAATATGTCTTTTTCAGTTGTATGAGAGCTTGTGAGTCACCTGCTGTTCCAACGGCTAACCCCACTTCTTTCCACATTCTTACAATGTGATTGTTCTCTGCTTTCAAAGCTTCTAAGAAGTCGAAGGCACGGTTGCAGAGTTGTTCTGAGCCTTTGTGTCTGCCGTAAGCAAAGAGCATTGGGACAACAGTATTGATGACTAACAGATTCAAAGAGGATGTTGAGAGATGCTTTTCGTTCTTCTCACTCTCTGCACCGAACATGTAGTGCGTCTCCCAGTAGGGTGTTACCTGTGTTGCAAGAAGCTCTTTAGCCTGTTTTACGGTTTCACATTCTAATAGTTGCGACAGTCCTGCATGTCGTTGATAATAGAGATGTGCCAGTTGTGCAATGCGTATATGTGGGAAATTCTGTGGTCGTAATCTCAGAAAACGCCACTGATGAGCATCCATTTTATGTAGTCCGAACTTATGAGCTAAGTATCTATACTCTTGTTGAAGACGTATGAAATATTCATCTTTCGCAGCCTCCTGCTGGTATCTTTCTGGTATAGCAGGTAGCTCTAATAGCCCTGCTTGCCCGAGGAAGATGGCCTCTATTTGCATGATATCATCCCTATGATGGTCTACACTCTGCAGAGGAACCGTCTTTGCCCACGTTTCAAAGGCATCACCATTGATGCCAAAGCCATAGTTTCGGGCGAGTGTTACAAAGTAAGCAGCCTCCCATGAACCGTTGCAGGCGGTCAGTCTTTCTGTGATAGCATCTGTCTTCTGCTCTAAACGTTCTACTTGTAGAGCACTCATCCACGCATGAATCGTTAGCTTGGGTAGGTCTGGAATAATGCGATAGCAGGCAGGATAGTTATCTGTAGTTATCAGTTCGTCGTAATGTTCACGTATCTTGACGGGAACATTCAGTTGCATCTGTGGAGGATAGTCACCTTGTGCCGTCCTTACATCCGCATCAATCGACTCTGCTACATGCAGGATTACGTTGTTATAGTTGGCATCTTGCTCATGATGATGTAGAAACCAGTCTGATGAACGGTCGTGAATTTCAACATTCCCCACCCATAAAGTGCCGTCAATCTTTACCTTTGCATTGAAGAAGTCAGGCCCGGAGTTGTGATTATGTAGTCCAGGATCAATGACTTCCACAGGCTTTCCGTCGGTTGTTTTAAGTCCAGTCAAGGGAAACAGTTTGTGTTTCCATACATAATGGATGAGTTGTTCCATACAGATTCTTGGTATTTTATAGACGACAAAAATACAAAAAATCCACTACAATGCTCGCATAGATGGTTTATTTTTTGCTGTCGTGGGGTTCCACCTTATATAAAATACGTGAAGTTATTTTGTTTTGTGTGACAAATCAGCTACCTTTGCATGTGTTTTAATTCGAATTAATTATGAAGATAGCATTGATTGGCTATGGTAAAATGGGGCATATGATAGAAGAAATAGCCCGTGACCGTGGCCACGAAATCGTGAGTATTATAGATGTTAATAATATAAATGACTTCGATTCTCCTGAGTTTGCATCAGCAGATGTGGCGATAGAGTTTACGAATCCAACGGCAGCTTATGATAATTATAAGCGTGCTTTTGCGCATAATGTGAAAGTTGTAAGTGGTTCAACAGGGTGGATGCAGGACCATAAGGCTGATGTGGAACGCCTTTGTAATGAGGAAGGACAGACGCTTTTTTGGGCAAGTAACTTCTCAATCGGCGTAGCTATCTTCTCTGCAGTGAACCGTTATCTGGCTAAAATCATGAATAAATTCCCTCAATATGATGTTCAGATGGAGGAGGTTCATCATGTTCATAAGCTGGATGCACCGTCTGGAACAGCCATAACTCTGGCAGAAGAGATCATTGATAATCTCGATCGGAAGGATAAATGGGTAAAAGGTTTCCAGCATGCTGCCGATGGTACGGAGTCGGGAAGTAATGATGTTGCTGCCGAAGAGTTGCCCATTGCCTCTATTCGTCGTGATGAAGTGCCAGGTATTCATAGTATCAGTTATGACTCTGATGCCGACAAAATAACGATAACGCATGACGCCCACAGCCGTAAGGGCTTTGCGTTGGGGGCTGTTCTTGCAGCTGAATATACACAGAATCATCATGGATTGCTTACGACAAGTGATCTTTTCCAGTTTTAATAGCAACTATCAACGTTTGATATCGCCTAAAAATAATCTCCTATGATTGATAAAGAGAAAGCCGCACTCAACTATATAACAAAGAAAATACGCTGGCAGTGGTGGAAAGATGCTGAAGGACCAGTCCGATTCATTATGGGTTGGGTGGATGCTTTGGTATTCGCGTTGGTTGCAGTGTACTTCATTAACCTCTTTTTCTTCCAGAATTATGTTATCCCTTCATCGTCTCTTGAGAAGTCATTGCTTACGGGTGACTATCTGTTTGTCTCTAAAGTAAGCTATGGTCCACGTATTCCGGAGACGCCGTTGACCATGCCTTTGACTCAACATACACTGCCAATCATCAATACAAAGAGTTATATCTCATGGCCACATTGGGATTATCGTCGTGTAAAAGGACTTGGAAAAGTACAATTAAACGATATTGTAGTGTTCAATTTCCCTGCTGGTGACACTATAATGAGCGAACCTGCTTATCAAGGAGATGACTATTATCGTGATGTTTATACAATGGGTGAGAACATCTTAGCCCAACAGAACCCTCATATAAATCTGTCTAAGATGACCACACTGCAGCAACGTGACTTCTATAACAAGGCATATGCTGTCGGGAGAGCTTACATTGTAAGGAATGTAGGGACGTATGGGGTGTTGGATTGGCGTCCTACTGACCGTCGTGAGAACTATGTTAAACGTTGTGTTGGACTTCCAGGGCAGACCTTACAGATAAAGAATAAAATCGTTTATCTCGATGGAAAGGCAAATAAAGAACCTGAAAATGTAGAATATACTTACCTTATAAAGTTCAATAATATCACTGCTGCTGACCTCCTTGGTGAGCGTTTTGATGAACTCCGTAAGGACTTAGACATTAGTGCAGAGGATGTTCAGAGCCTCAGCAGACTGCATGGATATGATGTTGATCAGGGATATGTACTCAACAATGCGGCTCTTGCCTATGATGGTTACATGCCTTTGACCAAGCGAGCTGCGGCAGAGTTGAAGCGCCAAGGTCTTGTTAAGTCAATGCGTTTGGTTACAGACAAAGATCTTTATTCTGGTCCTAACTATCCATTGAACGCCTTTACAGGGTGGACACGTGATAATTATGGACCTGTATGGATACCTGCAAAGGGAAAGAGCATAGACCTTACACTGAAGAACCTGCCTGTTTATGAGCGCTGTATCAAGGTGTATGAGAAGAATGACCTGCAGGTTAAGAATGGAAAAATCTATATTAATGGTAAGCCTGCGAGCCGCTATACGTTCAAACTTGACTACTATTGGATGATGGGAGACAACCGTCATAACTCTGCAGATAGCCGCTATTGGGGCTTTGTTCCGGAGGATCATATTGTCGGAAAACCACTGTTTATATGGTGGTCAAGCGATCCTGACCGTAAAGGCTTGAGTGGAATCCGCTGGCATAGACTGTTTAACTGGGTTGATAATATAAAGTAGAAGCATGTATAAGTACAGCTTCATCCTTGCCCTCTCCCAGCTTTGAGAGGGGAGATATTACCAAAGAGGACAATGAATAGCTGTTGTTAAAGACTGTCTTTCATTGTCCTTTTCTTATGTATAAGTATTTATTTTTCCCCATTTCATCACATATTTCAATATATTATGGCAATAGCATTGCTTTCCTCTGCTTACTTCGCACCCATTCAATGGTATCAGAAACTGAACCGTTTTGATGCATGTCTGATAGAACAACATGACCATTTTGTCAAGCAGACCTACAGGAATCGTTGTGTTATTGCTACGACTAATGGTTTACAAGCACTTTTCATACCAGTAGAAAAGTTTGAAGGATTGAAGTGTGAGATGAAAGATGTGCGCATCAGTGACCATGCTAATTGGCGCCATCTACATTGGAATGCTTTGCAATCTGCTTATGGAGAGAGTCCGTTCTTTGAATATTATGCAGATGATCTGCATCCTTTTTTTGAACGAAAGTGGAAATTTCTTTATGATTTCAATTGGGAGATAACGTTGAAAATGTGCGAACTCATCGATATTATGCCTTCTCTCCGACGTACAGAATGCTATGTTTCAGACCCATCAGGCAGCATTGTTGATTTCCGTGAAGTGATCCGTCCTAAGCATCCAGGTACTGATCCTGATTTCTCCCCACGCCCTTATTATCAGGTTTATGAGCATAAAATAGGTTTTCAACCCAATCTTAGTATTCTTGATTTGCTCTTTAATGAGGGCAACGAAAGTGTCTTATACTTATGAAAGATTGGTAAAGGCGTTTACTTTTTTTCATATATCCCGTTTTTAATGTTTCTTTTGTAAATATTAAAAGTTATTCTTCTACTTGTATTTTTTAGAAGATTGAAACATTAATTGCATTTCTTCTATATATTTGTATATTGTTGTTTATTAGCAACTTATAAGTGTTTCTTCTGATAAGAATCGATTCTTTTCCTCTTTGTATTATGTTGGTAAGGTAGTTGTATGGTTATTTTTCTTTAAGTATTATTTTGTAATATTGCAGTCAGAAGTGTGGTCTTATTCACCACAACTATATATATACCCCTAAACATAGTAATAGAACTTAAATCAATTAATAAACTTTTAAACTAAATCGATTATGGGATTAAAGACTTTTACCAAATCAATCTTATGTGGTACCCTCCTTGCTGTAGGTGTACTGAACGTAAATGCTCAAGGCAAACTCTACATCATTGGACCTGCTACAGAGGCTGGCTGGAATCCAGGCAAGAGTGTTTCTATGCTTTCTGATGCGGGTGATGCTAATGTTTTCAAAGCAACTGTCTATTTGAAAGCAAATGAAGAGTTCAAGTTTCTTACGGAACCTGAGTTCACGAAGATAGAATATAGAGCAAAATCAGCAGATGATGTAGAGGTAACTCCAGGTGTAGCGAAGGATATTACAGCTGTACAGGGTGATGCTGAAGATTATAAATTTCATGTAACAGAGTCTGGAAACTATGATATTTCGTGTGATCTTGGGACGAATGTCATGCTCATAAATAAGTCAGCTTACCAAGACACAAATGTTAATTATGCAGCTTTATGGTTGATTGGTAATGCTTGTGATGCAGGATGGGACCTTGGTAAGGCGCCCATTATGCCTCAAGATCCATCCAAGCCTTATGTTTATTCTGGTGTTTATAACCTGAATGCAGGAGAACTTAAGTTTACAATTTCGCCTAATGCTGGCTTCGATGATTCCGCATATTACTTCAGTAACCCTAATGATCCAGGCAAGATGGAATTCGGAACAGCTGGTGATCATAAGTGGAATATCACAGAAGCAGGTCCTTATAGAATCACTGCTAACGTTGCTGATATGACCATCTCTTTCGTAAAGGATTCCTCTGCAGGTATTTCTTCTGTAGAGACAGGAAAGGATGCACCTGCAGAATACTTCACTTTGAGTGGTGTTAAGGTTACTAATCCTACGGCTGGTGTCTATGTGAAACGCCAGGGTGGTAAGACTGTAAAGGTTGTTTTGAAATAGCAGACAAATAGAACTTCTTTTCAATTTAAATAAGAAAGCCTCTGTAGCGAAGTGTATGTTACAGGGGCTTTTATGTGTATTTACGTGTATATAAAGG
>QWCR01000127.1_pt1 | contig 31912 bp, 28 predicted proteins | sample 1972581 | NCBI WGS metagenome assembly QWCR01 (sample SAMN09866703, study PRJNA288562) | Human oral metagenome isolate pre4_saliva, whole genome shotgun sequencing... | isolation source: mouth | host: Homo sapiens | place: USA: California
ATAAGTTGCAATTAGCTTTCAATTTAAGTAACTTTACCTCGCAATTACAATTGCCAACATCGGGGTATCTGTCTTTGCATATGTTGTAATTAGCTTTCAATTTAAGTAACTTTATCTCGTAATTACAATATCATTAACAATACCGAACATCATATACCCGTTGTAATTAGCTTTCAGTTTAAGTAACTTTATCTCGCAATTACAATAGAGTCTGTGTAAGTTTCTTATTTACAGAGTGTTCTGTTGGGATTTGGAGCAATAAAAAGTCAGTGATTATTCACTGGCTTTTTGTTTTTTAATGGAGTTTTTATTGAGGCCTTGCCCTGTGTGAGTACAGAGCGACTGCATCAAATGAAATTCTACTAAAAATTGATGAGCAAAATTCGATTTGAGTATTGCGGTTCAAAATATATTATTTACCTTTGCTGTACTTAAATAAATGAAAGCTAATTACAATAAGGACTTATAGTCCGTTGTGTATTACATTTAAGGTGGGTGATACTCTTAGGAGTATCGCTCATCTTCTTTTTATATATTGCTTAGCGATTACATCTAAAACAGTACCTTTGTATAAACATAAATGTATTCAAATATAATGGCAAACTCAATAACTCAACTAGTAAGTTTAACTTGCACAGAAGAACCTCTACACAGCGAAATACATGAAGCCATGCTTTGTCCTCTCTCAGGGCAGGTAGAGCCTATGCGTCTTCAGCTGTATGCTCAGCATATTAATAGTTACGGTATCTTCAAACGCATACCACGCAAGCCCGTTGCTCGTTACTTTAGGACGGCTGATGATGCGGAGATTGAACGTGCGTACTGGACTACAGAGATGGTCAAGGCTTACGAGACGGCTATTAAAGGAAATACACCCGTAGCAGGACCTAGAGTAAGGGTAACAACTTATGGTAAGGTCGTTATTTGTTTCTTGTTAATTGCGCTTGCGTTCCTTATTTACACTGCCTATGCGCAAGGGCTGATAGGTGGTAGTGCTGCTGCTGTAAGTATGCTCTAGAAGTCTTAAAGTCTAAGGATTATGATGATAGAGTTCTATAACGATGAATCCGTGACGATGCCACGCCTTCATAAGTCCATAGTTAGAGCATGGATTAAGCAGGTGGCAGAGCTTCATGGTAAGACTGTCGGCAATCTGTGCTATCAGTTTTGCGATGATGAGCGCATACTAGAGGTTAATCGCCAGTTTCTCCAGCACGACTACTACACGGACATCATTACTTTCGATGAAACTAAGTGCGATCGCATAGGAGGGGATATGATTATCAGCCTAGAGACGGTGGGTAGTAATGCCGAGATGGTGGGTGTAGATTTTGCCGACGAACTGCACAGAGTTATTATTCACGGGGTACTGCATCTCTGTGGGTATGGAGATAAGACCCCCGAAGACGAGCAACGTATGCGCCAGCTGGAAGATGAGGCCTTAGGGCTTTTGAGAGTGCTTTTGGCGGATAAACCTATGTTGAAATAGTATTTTTTAGACATTACAATATGATGACCATAAAAGAATATATCAAGGAGCATGAAGGGCGTTTCCTAGAAGAACTATTTGCTCTCATACGCATCCCTAGTATCAGTGCTAAGACGGAGCATAAAGATGATATGCAACGCTGTGCTCGCTATTGGCAAGAACATTTGCAAGGGTTAGGCGTTCAGGCAGAAGTATATCAGACGGCTGGTAATCCTATCGTTTATGGAGAGTATATCATAGATGCCTCGGCGCCGACGGTTCTTGTCTATGGTCATTATGATGTTATGCCAGCAGAGCCTCTAGAGCTGTGGAAGAGCGAACCTTTTGAGCCTGAAATACGAGATGGACACATTTGGGCCAGAGGTGCCGATGACGATAAAGGTCAATCGATGACTCAGATTAAGGGCTTCGAGACAGCTAAGGCTCTTGGCTTGCTTAGATGTAATGTTAAGTTTGTATTAGAGGGAGAGGAAGAAATTGGCTCTACTCATTTGGAGGGCTTCTTGACTCAATACAAAGATATGCTTAGTGCTGATGTTATTCTTGTGAGTGATACAAGCATGGTCAGCAGTGAAGTGCCTAGCCTAACATCGGGTCTCAGAGGTCTAGCTTACTGGGAGATTGAAGTGACAGGTCCAAATAGAGATTTGCACTCGGGGCATTTCGGCGGAGCTGTTGGTAATCCGATTAACGAGCTCTGTCGCTTAATCGCTAAGGTACAAGACGAGCATACGGGCAGAATACAGATACCGGGCTTCTATGATGATGTGGTAGACCTTACGAACGCAGAGCGTGAGATGATTGCTCAGGTGCCATTCTCAGAAGAAGCATACTGTAAGGCTATTGATGTAGATGCCGTATGGGGCGAAGAGGGTTACTCTACGCTTGAGCGTAATAGTTGCCGTCCGAGCTTTGATGTTTGTGGCATTTGGGGCGGTTATACGGGTGAGGGTAGCAAGACTGTTCTTCCGAGCAAGGCTTATGCCAAGGTTAGCTGTCGCCTAGTAGCGAGTCAAGACCATCATAAGATTAGCCAAGCCTTTATAGACTATATCAAGAGTATTGCTCCCAAGCATATCAGAGTAGAGGTACGCCCTATGCATGGAGGAGAGGCTTATCTCTGTCCTATTGACTTGCCAGCTTATAAGGCAGCCGAAGAGGCTATAAGCAAATCTTGGGGTGTACGCCCACTAGCAGTAAGACGAGGAGGAAGTATCCCTATTATTGCAGTCTTTGAGCGAGTGCTTGGGCTTAAGACGGTGCTGATGGGCTTTGGGTTAGAGAGTAATGCCATTCATTCTCCTAATGAAAATATGAGCGTGGATATATTCCGTAAGGGCGTTGAGGCTGTGGCCGAGTTCTACGGGCTCTATCCTGAGCGATAAAAACACAATAAATATGATATTGATAAAAAATGCCTTCGATGGTAGACAACAAATAGATGTCCTCATTGAAGGAAATAAGATTACACGCATAGCAGAGCATATTGAGTCCTCGGCAGAAGCAACTATTATCGATGCAAGCGATAAGGCGATTATACCGGGACTTGTCAATACGCACACGCATGCAGCTATGACCCTCTTACGTGGTTATGGCGATGACTTGCCGCTAATGACGTGGCTTCAAGATTATATTTGGCCTGTAGAGGACCAAATGACGGAAGAAGACGTATACATAGGAGCTAAGCTCGCTATGCTAGAGATGATAAAGACGGGTACTACTTGCTTCCTAGATATGTACATGCATCCACTCATGGGTGCTAAGGCTGCAGATGAGATGGGGCTTAGAGCCATGATTTCATATACATTCTTCGACCAAGGTAATGCCGAGCGTGCGCAACTAGATAGAGAGCGTAGCGTGATGTATTTGGAGAAGTTTAAGCAGGACTTTAGCGAGCGCATCATGTTTAACCTCGGTCCGCATGCTATTTATACCGTTAGCGGCGAGCAACTCAAGTACTGCCACGACTTCTGTCGTAAGCATCAGCTTAAGATGCATTTGCATCTGAGTGAGACTGAGGGAGAGGTTGAGCGTTGTGTAGCAGAGCATGGGGTGCGACCTGTCAAGTATCTAGAGCAACTAGGCGTGTTGAGTGATAGCCTCATTCTTGCTCATGTTATTTGGGTTGATGATGAAGAGATGGATTTGCTGGCTAAGTATGATGTCGCAGTGGTGCATAACCCTGCGAGCAATATGAAGTTGGCAAGTGGTTACAAGTTCAAGTACGAAGAGATGAAAGAGCGTGGCATACGCATTGGCTTAGGTACTGATGGTTGTAGCTCTTCCAATAACTTGGATATGTTTACTGCTATGCGCTTAGCAAGCTTTTTAGGTAAGGTATGGCGCTTTGACAGTACAGCAGTATCTGCCGATGATATTTTTGCATCATCGACAAGCGTGGGTGCAGATATACTTGGGCTCAAGGCTGGCAAGATTGAGGAGGGCTATTTAGCAGACCTCTGTTTGGTTGATTTGAAACGTCCGGAGATGGTGCCTGTTCATAATCTGACTTCTAATTTCGTTTACTCTGCTTCGGGCGCATTTGTAGATACTGTTATCTGTGATGGTCGCATCTTGATGCAGGGCGGACATGTAGAGGGCGAGGAAGAGATTATCCGTGAGGCTCGTCGGGTTGCCGCTCGTCTTGTACCTAAAAACTAAATTCTCCCTTTACACGTTCCTAAGTAAAAGGAACTGCACAAAAGAATTAACATACAACAGCCCCTCGTAGGTAGCGTATTACCTACATTTAGGCTGGCTTTTTTACAAGTAAAAGCGTTGATGGTGTGTGAGCCTATACGACTTATGTGCTACTGCGCTTTTATCTATTATGAATAACCATTAACCCTAAATAACTCAATGAATATAGCGGTTATAGCCGTATCGCCTCAAGGCATTACTATTGCCGAGCAACTCAAAGCAGAGTGGCAAGAGCAATTAACAATTTTCTCTACTCATCAGCATTCGTCTGTAGAGCCTATTCGCAATATCAAAGAGCATGTAGACGCTCACTTTGGTGATTACTCAGCTTGGGTCTTCATCGGTGCTATGGGTATTTGCATCCGCACAATCGCAGAGCATGTACAGCATAAGTATCACGACCCCGCAGTCATTAACATCGACAGCACAGGTCGCTTTGTGGTGTCTGTACTCTCTGGTCATGTCGGTGGAGCTAATGAACTGACAGAGCATATTGCATCTCTATTAGGAGCGCAAGCAGTCGTAAGTACGCAGACGGATAATACCGGTTTGTGGGCATTAGACCTATTTAGCCGTAAGTATGGTTGGGCTCAAGTGAATAACATGGGAGGCTTAAATAAGCCTATTGCACTATACACCAATAGTAAGCCTACGGCTCTTCTTCTAGAGGTTAGGGACAAGTTTACCCTAGAGCTTGAGCGCACGCATGCTGAGCATGTCGATATATATTACAAGCGAGAGGATTTAGACGAGTCTAAGTATGAGCTAATCTTAGTGGTTAGCCCTCGTGTCTATGAGACGAGTAAGCCCTGCATTCAGTATATCCCCAAGAGTTTGGCTCTAGGCTTGGGCTGTCGCTATCAGTGTGCGCCTAAGGATATTCCAGAGTATATCTGTAACGAAATTCGTAGACTTGGCTACTATCCCGAAGCAATTAAGCGCATAGGGACGATAGACTTGAAGAAAGATGAGCCTTTGCTTAAAGAGATGCTTCAGCTCCTCAATATAGAGGAGGCCGATATTTATACAAGTGAAGACTTAGCTCCTGTGGAGATTAAGAACCCTTCGGACTACGTCTTCAAAGTAACGGGCGTCTATGGTGTCGCTGAGAGTGCTTCACGATTATCGGCTCGCATGGGTAGCATCGTCATCGAGAAGCAGAAGGGTATGCTCCATGATGGTAATGATTTTACTTTTGCTGTATCTATTGATAGAGCCTATGAGCGTAGAGGGCATATTGAGATTGTGGGTGCAGGTCCCGGTGACCCTGACTTGTGTAGCATACGTGGGCGTGCATTCCTAGAAATAGCTGACCTTATTCTTTATGCAGGTAGCCTTGTGCCTCGTGCGCTAACGACTTGTCATAAGCCTGGAGCTATGGTACGCAGTTCGGCCGATATGAACCTTGAGGAGCAGTTTGCTCTGATGAAGGAGTTCTATGATAAGGGCTTGCTCGTCGTGCGCTTGCATACGGGAGACCCTTGTATTTACGGAGCTATTCAGGAGCAAATGGCCTTCTTTGATGAGTATGATATGAGCTATCATATTACTCCCGGTATTTCTTCATTCCAAGCTGCAGCGGCGGCTCTACGCTCTCAGTTTACGATTCCAGAGAAGACGCAGACGATTATTCTGACACGTGGTGAAGGTCGTACGCCAATGCCCGAAAAGGAAAAGCTACACATGCTTGCACGCTCGCAGTCTACGATGTGTATCTTCCTCTCGGCAGGTATTGTAGATGATGTGCAGGCGCAGCTATTAGAGCATTACCCCGAAGATACACCCGTGGCAGCGTGCTATCACTTGACTTGGCCAGATGAACGTATTTATCGTGGTCAGCTTAAGGACTTGGCTAAGCTCGTACACGATAATAAGCTAACGCTTACGACAATGCTTGTTATTGGGGAGGCGATAGATAATCGCAAGGGATTGTCTCGACTATATGCCGATGAGTTCAAACACTTATTCAGAAAGTAAGATGAAGGGAAATAATCTAAGACTTATTTATATGGCTACGGCAGACTTTGCTCTGCCTAGCCTTGAACGCCTTGTTGATGATGGCTATCAAGTATGTGCTGTGGTCACGATGCCAGATAAACCTGCAGGACGTGGCATGAAGCTACACGAGAGTAAAATCAAACAGTATGCAGTAAGTAAGGGGATTGAGGTCTTGCAACCAGTCAAACTCCGTGATGAAGCCTTTGTTAATAGACTTAAGGAATTGCGACCAGACCTTGGTGTCGTAGTTGCTTTCCGTATGCTTCCTGAGGTTGTTTGGCAACTGCCTAAGTATGGTACAATCAATCTTCATGGCTCTTTGCTCCCTCGTTACCGAGGAGCTGCGCCTATCCATTGGGCTGTAATCAATGGTGATAAAGAGACGGGTGTAACGACATTCCGCCTTAAGCATGAATTGGATACGGGCGATGTCCTCATGCAGGCTTCTACGCCTATTGCTCCAGAAGATACTACGGGGACGGTTCATGATAGACTGATGTTCATTGGTGCAGATTTGCTAGTTAAGACGATTGACCTTTTTGCTGAAGGCGAACCAGCAACTAAGGCGCAAGAGCATTTTGAGGAAACAGCTAGCCATGCACCTAAGCTGACGAAAGAAAATACAGAGATTGATTGGTCTCGTCCTGCAGGGGAGTTGGTAAACTTCATTCGTGGTCTTAATCCTTTCCCATCGGCATGGGCTAATATCACATTCCCTAATCAGAGTGAAGCTACGCTTTGTAAGGTGCATGAGGCGGAAGCTCTTGCGTCGGAGGCAAGACATGCAGGATTAGCCCTAGGTACATGCTTAGTAGAAGGACGCAAGCACTTAGAAGTTGTTTGTGGTGAGGGTGTGCTTAGGCTTAAGCGTTTGCAACCAGCAGGCAAGAAAGCCCTTTCGGCCGTAGATGTTATTAACGGCCTTCGCTAGATGAGACCTTTGCATAATACGGCACTCGCTGCGTTATTATCGACATTCAGGCTTGGTCATTTACATAAGTAAACTCCCTGCGCCCTCAGTCTCAAAGCCTTGCGATTACCGCATTCTGCAAAGTCCAACAAAAGAACATGTAAAACTTATCCTTTGGGAGACTATCGGGCGGTCTTAGGATACGATAGCTTATTTTAGTCTCCTTAAATAGCATAAAAATAAATAAGGGTCTGTCGCTCATGAACGACAGACCCTTATTTATTGGGGAGAATGTATTACTTAGTGTAGTTTTCCCACTTTACATTACGCATATCACCACTCTTAGCAATCTCTTCGTGGAAAGCGAAGCATGCGTTTAGATTTTGTGGTGTGTGACCGCTTTGTCCAAGTTCGAGGTACTCACGGAGCAATGGACGATAGTCTGGGTGTACGCACTTCTCGATGATTTCGTGAGCACGTTGGATAGGGCTCTTACCACGAAGGTCTGCTACACCATACTCTGTAACGAAGATTTTTACAGAGTGTTCGCTGTGGTCTAGGTGTGATACCATGGGCACGAAAGCACTAATCTTACCATCCTTAGCTGTAGAAGGAGTTGTGAAGATGCTGATGTAACCGCTACGAGTAAAGTCTCCTGAACCGCCAATACCGTTCATCATGCGTGTACCATTAACGTGTGTAGAGTTCACATTACCGAAGATATCAGCTTCGAGGGCTGTATTCATCGTGATAACTCCTAAACGACGTACAATCTCAGGGTTGTTTGAGTACTCTTGTGGGCGTAGGATAAGCTTATCCTTGAAGAAGTCAAGGTCTTCATAAATGCCATTGAGCACAGAGCGGCTCACTGAGAGCGAACAACCACTAGCAAACTTACAACGACCCTTACGCATAAGTTCGATTACGGCATCTTGGATAACCTCTGTATATACATTGAATGCAGGGATTTCCTTATTATCACCAAGAGCACCAAGTACAGCGTTAGCAATGTTACCTACACCGCTTTGGATAGGAAGGAAGTCAGCAGGGATGCGACCAGCCTTCATTTCGTCAACGAGGAAGTTGGCTACGTTAGCTCCGATTGCACGTGTAATATCATCTAGAGGAGCAAATGCGCTATCATCAGCAGGTTCGCTAGTCTTCACGATGGCAACAATCTTAGCTGGGTCAACCTTAACGAATGGCTGACCTACGCGGTCATCAGGCTTATTGATGCCGAGGTCAGTGCGATAAGGAGGGTCTAGTGGCTCTGTGATATCATGGATACCACGGATAGCCTTAGGGTGCTGGTCATTCAATTCAATAAGAATCTTATCAGCTAAGCGACAAATAGTAGGAAGGATACCTACACCGCTAGTAGGAATGATTTCGCCATCTTCTGTAACATCAGCAGCTTCAACCACAGCCACATTGATAGGACCAAGGAAGCCATAACGGAGCTCTTGAGCGAGCATAGAGAGGTGCATATCAAAGTAAGGAGCTGCGCCACCATTAAGGGCTGTACGCATATCCTTATTAGATTGATAAGGAGTGCGGAACTTGACTGCTTCTGCCTTAGCTAGAGCACCATCAAGGTGAGGACCAGTACTAGCCCCTGTAAACATACCGATTTTGAACTCACGACCAGCAGCGTGTTCTGCTTCAGCTCTACGAGCGATAGCTTCTGGGATTACCTTAGGAGCTCCCGCAGCGGTAAATCCGCTAAATCCGACGTTGTCGTTGTGCTGCACAAATGCGGCAGCTTCGTCTGCAGTGATAAACTTCAATGCCATTGTTATGAAAAATACTTTATTCTTCTATGGTTATATACCATAGTGTGATAGTGAATGATGTGCCAAAATTAAGTAATTTCTTCGATAATTCGTATAAATCAACTCGTTTATATTCAGAAGTCTCTTAAATATTGAAGGGATAAACTATTCTAGGAGTGTGGTCTAAACCTTGGATTCTTAGCTAGATGAGTGATGCGGAAAGTTCTTAATTAGAGCATTGGGCTTCCTATGTTAAAGCTATTGAAAGTTGTCTTTAGGGGTAAATAAGTTGCTTCTTCTTACTCTTTGAGTTAGTAAAATGTATTTTGTAAGTGATTGTATGTTAGTGCGTAAGGTGGAACTGAATTGTGTGTCTGCGAACTGTTCTGGAGACTTCATCTGAAGTCTGTACAAACTTCAGCTGTAGTTTGTACAGACTACACGTGTAGTCTGCACAGACTTCGCCGAGTGCTGAACTTAGGTATGCGCAAGTACGAATTTATTTACGTGTAGTTATCATTGTAAGTGCGTGTACTCACTGAGATAAGTACGCGTACTTACGACAACGAGTGCGTCGTACTCACGATTGTACTTTTATTATAGAGGGACTGGTTTTTATGCAAGTCAAAGAGCCCTGCAAGGGTGACACTCCTGCAAAGCCCAGGGTGGCGAGAGCGCCAAAGGCACGAACAGAACCCTGGGTATACACAAACAACAAATAAGTATGAGCTCCGATGAGGAGCGGCACAACAGCACGAGCATTTGCCTTACGTCTCGGGAGTGCCGCCCCTAAAGGGGCTCAATAAATATATTGACTATTATTACCCAGGGCTTGCGCCCTGGGCTATGAAGAGTGTCGCCCTAAAGGGCTCATCTACGACGAAATTCTAATAGATTGCTGGGTTATTTTGATATATCTGTTCTGTGTGAAGAATTATGCGAGTCTTATATATTGAAATAAATATATTATCTTTGCAGTGTCTACTAGTAAGAGCGAATTGCGCTCTGCAAGGGAAGCCAGTGAAAATCTGGGACAGTACCCGCTACTGTAATTATACGAGCTCACTCATCTGAGAAGAGTAACTGAGGCAGAATAAACCACTGATTCGACACGTGGATTGGGAAGGTTGCCAAGGAGTATATGAGTCAGGAGACCTGCTAGCAGGCAATGATGCCACAATCTCGGGATTAAGATTGCCAAACCTTATGTGCATCGTGGGTATAGTTTCCTATCCTTGGAAGCCCTAGGTATATCCTACCTAAAGAATACCTTGCACGGAGATTTAAAAGCTCTCAAAGACGAGATTGTGTGGATATAGTACATGATTGTTGCATAATCATCGTGTGAGAGTAAGGTGCAGGTTTATTCATTATCCCAAGCAACAACTTATTCCGCAAACGATTTCCAACCAAATTACTTAACCAACCTATTAAGAGGCTGGGTAATGGTAATTCCTTCACACGCTCTCAGATGATGTGTGCATATCGAGATATAGCTCTTTGGCTGACGTGAATATCACCCGAAGAGGATAGCATAGAGAGATGACGCTTGCCTATTTCGACCAACCTTAACTATCGAATAACACGTGTTCATTAACCAAGTCAAGAGGCTATGAAAATAGTCTCACCAAAAGCAGAAGTCTCTTTATATAATTTAGTGAAGTGAATTACCGCAGACTTGGCCGTGAGGTTGAGTGCTGCGGTTTTCGTTTTCTTTATTATCTTTGATACAGAACAAGAAAGAATAAGAGCTATGAGTACAGAAACTTTTAGTGCAATGGCTGGGCGTATCTTTGCTCAGGCTGTGGATGTATATAATAAGGTTGGAGGTGTGGATGTAGTATGCCCTAATCCTTATCCTCCCCATACTATTGAGGCTGACCTATTTCGTAAGAACTGGATTGACCATGCGCAGTGGGGCTTAGAGGATATTATTCGAGACCCAGATATTGAGCCTGAGGTAGCATTGACTATTAAGCGTCGCATAGATAGAAGTAATCAAGAGCGTACCGACTTAGTAGAACTTATTGATAGCTTTTTCTTGGAGAAGTATCAAGAGGTAGAGGTGGAGCCATCAGCTAAAATCAATACTGAGAGTCCTGCTTGGGCTATTGACCGCCTGTCTATTCTCTTTCTTAAAATCAATTACATGTCTAAGGCAGTAGAAACTGCTGCGACTGAAGAAATACGGGTTAAGTGTGCCGATAAGTTACTTGTACTCAAGACTCAGCTCGTGGACCTCTCGACAGCGATAGATGAGCTACTTGAAGATATTGCTACGGGTCGTAAGTATATGAAGGTTTACAAGCAAATGAAGATGTACAATGACCCTGAGCTCAATCCGATGCTAAAGGGGCAGACACTCTAGAGGGAGAACGTGGCTAGGATATTAGTCTCTCGCTTCTCCGCTATGGGGGATGTGGCGATGCTGATACCTGTACTCTACAGTGTCGCTCGCTTGAACCCAGAGCATGAGTTTACGCTCTTGACGCAGCCTTTCTTTGCCAAGCTACTCCTCAATGCGCCTGCTAATCTGAAGTCTATGACTATAGATGTGAAGGGTGAAGCGCATAGCCTTTGGGGCTTATTGCGTTATATAGGACAGCTTGCTGATGAGCATTTTGATATTTGTATTGATGCTCACGATGTTTTGCGAACTAAGCTTATTCGCTGGTCGCTAAGTTTAAGCGGCGTTAAGGTACACCATCTAAATAAGCCTCGTAGAGAGCGTGCTTATTTATTGGCTAATAAGGCACAAAATACCAATGAAGGGGTAGTGCCTCCTATGCAGAGCCTCTATGAGCGATGTTTCCGAGAGGCTGGGCTTAGGTGTCCTAATGGCGATTATGAGCGGATTGGGCTTGATGATGGTGTGACATCGTCTGAAGAACTGAAGACGATGTATGCCGAAGCTTTTGCCGAAGAGCCTATTGTAGGAATTGCCCCTTTTGCTTCGACTGCATCTAAGACTTGTGATTTAAGTTTGATAGAGCGTGTCGTTGCACACTTGAGTGTAGAGGGTATTCATGTTTATCTCTTTGGTGGAAAGGGTAAGGAGGCTGAGGAGCTGGCTGTATGGGCTCAGAAGTATCCGCATGTACGTTCGCTAGCAGGACAGTTGTGCTTGTCTGATGAGTTGCTTCTGATGAGCAGACTACGCGTTATGCTCTCTATGGATAGTGCGAATATGCATTTTGCATCTATGCTTGGTGTCCCCGTCGTATCTGTGTGGTGTGCTACGCATCCTTATGCTGGTTTCTTGGGTATGGGACAGAGGTTAGAAGATTGCGTTCAAGATGAGAGTTTGGATTGTCGCCCTTGTTCGATTTTCGGCGTAGTTAAAAGCTGTAAGTATGGGGATATGCCTTGTCGTAAACCGATGAGTGATAAACAAATTGCCGATAAGCTGTTTAAGTATATAAAGGAATGATAGAAATGAAGTTAAGAATAAATAAGTTAATCAGTGATGCTGGGCTTGGCTCACGTAGAGAGGTCGATGACCTTATTCGTAGAGGAAGAGTTCGCATCAATGGCAAGCGTGCTGACCTTGGCGATATGGTAGGTGTTCAGGATGTTGTGCTTTTTGATGATATGGACCTGCCTGTGAAGGAGCTTATTCAGGAGCATTTTGCACTTGAGAAAGTTGTTAAGCATGAGCAAGCTAAGGATAATAAAGTTCGCACCAAAGACCGTGCTTCTGAGCGTGCTGAAAGTCAGCGATTGCAGCATGCGAGCAAGAGTGCAGCTTTAAGAAAGACAAGTAAGAATAATCCTATCAATAAGGCTAAGGCAAGAAATTTGGAAGTTGATTTGCTTGAGGAGCCTAAGGAGCATAAACCTCAACGTCATAGCGGAACAAGAGGAGGTCAGCGTCAATGAAGGTTTATTTGATACGTCATACCTCAGTGGTTTGGGACGGCTCGGTAACTTGTTATGGAGCTACCGATGTAGATGTACGAGATACATTTGAGGAAGAAGCGACAAAGACGCTCCAGTCAATAGAAGGGATTCGAGTCGATAGAGTCTACACTAGTCCACTTAAGAGAGCTGTGAAACTTGCTTCTTTCTGTGGCTATCCCGATGCCGAGCGTGATAATCGTCTTAAGGAAATGAACTTTGGCGATTGGGAAGGTAGACCGTGGGCAGAGATTATCGGAGATATGGAGATAGATGTCTTCTTCGAGCAGTATCTGAAAACGCCTACTCCTAATGGCGAGAGTCAAGAAGACCAGCAGAGAAGAGTGCAAGCTTTCCTTGAGGAAAAGAAAGCGGAGGGACTCTCAGCGATTATGGTATTCTGCCATGGAGGAGTGGTTAATTGTGTTCGCTCGTTGGCTGGAGAAGTTAAATTAGCGGAGGCATTTGCGACAATTCCAGATTTTGGAAGTTTAACAATTTTAGAGTTTTAGTGAACAATAATCATCGGGTGTACGTTTATAAAGTACATTCGATTTAACACAAAGGTAGAAGCACGAAGCCAATACCGTAATAAACAAAAAAAAAGAAATGAAATTTACTCAAGCAATGCAAGATGCGATTAACGAACAAGTTAATCGTGAGATGTGGTCTGCACATCTTTACCTTTCAATGAGCGCACATTTCGCTAACGAAGGTCTTAAGGGATTCTCTTCATGGTTCTACAAGCAATACAAGGAAGAGATTGCTCACGCTGAAGATATGATGAAGTATATCCTAACTCGTGGTGGTAAGGTTGAAGTACGTGCAGTAGAAGCTGTGCCAACAACATTTGAGTCTACACTTGCTATCGTTGAGCAGGTTTATGAACACGAATGCTATGTATCTTCTTGCATCGAAGACCTAGTACGTGTAGCAAGCAAGGAGCAAGATATGGCTTCTCAGGACTTCTTCTGGAAGTACATCCGTGAGCAGGTAGAAGAAGAAGAAACTGCTTCTGACCTTCTTCAGAGTGTTCGCATGGCTCAAGATAAGTATCTTTATCAGCTTGCTAAGGAACTTGGAGAACGCCAATAAGAGCATTTTTATCCAAAAAGCTAAAGGAGAGAATCTTGTGAGGTTCTCTCCTTCTTTTTTGCGAGTATTTGATTAAATTTTCTTGTTATTCAGATTATTTATTTACCTTTGTGCTCAAATTCAGCGGGGATTTATCATATCTCTACTTGTAAATAGACTCTAGTTTATAATGCCTAGCATTAAGTTCGAGTTTTCATTTCAACGAATAAATGTTCTTATTGCAAGTATAGCATCGTAAATGATGCTTATGGTTGCAACGATGTGTATGCAGAATTATCATATAGATACCCTAAAGGCCATGGCGGAGGACGAGCTTCGTAGTGTGGCCAGATCCTTGAATGTCCCTAATCCTAATGAGGACAGAGAAAGTCTGATATATTCCATTTTGGAAGTTCAGGTATTTGCAAACATGCCTAACCCTAAGGATTTACTACAAGAAGTACAAGCTCAAAATACAGAAGAGGTTAAGCCTAAGAGTAAGCCTGCGGTTAAGACTAAAGTAAAAGAAGAATCCGCAGTGGCAGAGGCTAGTACTCCAGAAAAGCCTAAGCGTGGTCGCCCTCGTAAAATAGTATCTGAGCAGAGTGCTTTGGAAGCTGTCGCTAAGGCAGCAGAAGCGCATAAAAATGATGTTAATCTTGCTGACTTAGGGTTGGAGCAAGAAGAGGGCAAGGAGGAAGAGAGTAAAGCGGAAGTGGCAACGACGCCAATCACCCAAATGGTCTTTACAAGTAAGAAGGCTAAGACGGCACCCAAACTAACAGAGTTGCTTGAGGATAATCATTCTGAAGAGGCTACATCAGAAGCGGTTCCAGAAGAAACACCTGCTCGTAAAATGATTTTTACTCACAAATCAAGTAAGTCTGTCCTAAGCGAGGTGCTGCCAATTCAGCCTAAGAGTGATGAGGATTCTATCGTGGCAGAGCAGCAGCCTGAGCAAGATGAGTACAACGATCCTCATCAGGCAGAAGAACTGCCACAAGAAGAGGAAATTCCTAGCGTAGGCACGAACACTAACCGCTCTAATCGTTTGCAAACCCCCGTAGACCTCTTCCCTGATGGTATTTTGGTTGCCCAAGGTATCTTGGAGATTATGAGTGATGGTTATGGTTTCCTCCGTTCGGGTGATTATAACTATTTGCCTTCTCCCGATGATATTTATTTATCTCCACAGCAGATTAGACAGAATAGTCTGCGCCCAGGTGATTATGTAGAGGCTTCTATCCGTCCGCCTAAGGAGAATGAAAAGTATTTCCCTGTTTCTAAGGTCGTTTCTGTAAATGGTCGTTCGGTTGAAGAGATGCGTGACCGCATACCTTTTGACCATCTGACACCGATATTCCCAGATGAACGTTTCAAGTTGGAGTCTAAGGAGTCTAACATCAATGATAAGATTGGTCTTAGAGTTGTAGATTTATTCTCTCCAATAGGTAAGGGACAGCGTGGTCTTATTGTCGCTCAGCCTAAGACGGGTAAGACTATGCTCCTTAAGGATATTGCTAATGCTATAGCCAATAATCATCCTGAGGTTTATATGATTATTCTCCTTATCGATGAGCGTCCTGAAGAAGTTACAGACATGGCTAATAGTGTAAATGCTGAGGTCGTAGCCTCTACATTTGATGAGCCAGCAGAAAGACATGTACGTATCGCAGAGATTGTACTCAACAAGGCTAAGCGTATGGTTGAGAGTGGGCTAGATGTGGTTATTCTCTTAGATTCAATCACACGTCTTGCTCGTGCATATAATACGGTACAGCCTACGAGTGGTAAGGTGCTTTCTGGAGGTGTGGATGCTAATGCTCTTCAGAAGCCTAAGCGTTTCTTCGGTGCTGCACGTAATATCAAAGATGGCGGTAGCCTTACGATTATAGCGACAGCCCTACAAGATACTGGCTCTAAGATGGACGATGTTATCTTTGAAGAGTTTAAGGGTACTGGTAATATGGAATTGCAATTAGACAGAAGACTTGCCAATAAGCGCATATTCCCAGCTGTTGACCTCGTCGCAAGTAGCACGAGACGCGATGACCTCTTGCAGTCTACAAGTACGGTAAGTAAGATGTGGGGAATACGAAAAATCCTATCGGAAATGAATCCTATTGAATCAGTGGAAATGGTTAAACGTTATATGGAGCAAAGTCCGAATAACGAAGCCTTCCTAACTATCGTAAATAGTTAATATCAATTAAGTTGGGATAATTGCCCATCTATGGACTTAGTCAAGTCTGTAGATGGGCAATTTGTGTTTTTAGTATTCCTAGCTAGTTTTGTTTGGGAGAATTTTGCTAAATTGGAGGCTCAATAACTGAAACTAACCAACCTTTATAAAGAAAATGTGGTTTACATCATAGATGTAACGTAGTAAAGAATCAGATAAGATGAACATACACTCATTTAAAGACGCTGTAGCTACAGCAGAAGGAATCATTAACGAATTGATTATTCCACAGACTAAGGCAGACAAGTTTACACTTGCAGTATCTGGAGGGAGTACACCTCGTCAGCTATTCGAGCTAATGTCAGGGGACACTTACCGTAATCAGATAGAGTGGAGCAATCTTTTCTTATACTGGGTAGACGAGCGCTGTGTGCCTCCTACAGATGAGCAAAGCAATTATGGAATGACAGCTAAGGCTCTCCGATTAGAAACTCTTCCCCTACCGAAGGAACAGATTTTCCGTATTCAGGGAGAAGACGACCCTAAAGAAGAAGCTGAGCGTTATACTGCGCTTGTGGAGCAAAATCTACCTAAAGCTGTGAGTGGTCTTCCACAGTTTGATTTGATTATTCTTGGGATTGGAGATGATGGGCATACCTCATCAATTTTTCCTCATCAAATGTACTGGTTAGATGAAAGAACGCCTTATGTAGTGGCACAGCACCCAAGTGGGCAAAACCGTATTTGTCTTACGGGGCAGACAATTCTTGCCGCAAAGAAGCTCGCCTTTCATGCTGTCGGCAAGGCTAAGGCTACTATACTCCAGCAGATTATTGATGAGGCTCCAGAGGCTATAGCTTATCCATCGGCTTATTTTGTTCGCCATAGGACGGACTTAGCTCTTTATACGGATAGTCTTTAAGTTTAAATATTGTCGAGACGTAAGATGAAGAAAAAGTTCTTGGGGAAGTTTAGAGAATTTGTTCGAGCCTTCTTGCGTGACGAAACTCTAAAGCATTCTTCCCCTTATTTGAAGACCAAGGAGGAGCAAGATAAGTACACTCCTCAAATGGTCTTAGATGACTTGATTGCCGGCAACGAACGCTTCACTCGTGGTGAACATACTGTGCGAGACCATTCGAGGACGATGCACAATAGTTATCCTCCACCTCAATATCCCAAGGCTTTTATCTTAAGTTGTATTGATAGCCGTGTGCTTGTTGAGGATATATTCGACCAAGGTGTAGGTGATATCTTCGTGGGGCGAGTGGCTGGCAACTACGCAACTGATGATATGATTGCGAGCATGGAGTATGCTTGTGTCGTTACAGGGGCTAAATTGATATTAGTCTTAGGACATGAAAATTGTGGAGCTATAAAAGGAGCTATACAAGGTGTCGAACTAGGACTTTTGACTGGTTTGCTCGATAAAATCAGACCTGCAGTATGTGAATGCGAACATGATAATACCGAGCATACCCCAGACAACTATGATTATACCCACAACGTGGCAGTATGGAATGTGCGCCATAGCTTACAGCAGATTAGGCGTTCTAGTCCTATTCTTCGTCAGTTAGAAGCCGATGGTAAGCTGATGATACGAGGTGCATTCTATGGCCTATCTACAGGTGTAATCGAGGTTTTTGATTACTAAAACTATATATGAATCTCTCAGAACTACAAATAGGCGAAAAAGCTATTATTCTACATGTTAACGGAACGGGACAGTTTCGTAAACGAATACTAGAGATGGGCTTTGTACACGGCAAAGAAGTTACAGCTGTGCATGGAGCTCCAATGCAAGACCCAATTCACTATCGCATCCTTGGTTATGATGTATCTCTTAGAAGGGCAGATGCTGAGCTAATAGATATACGCAGATTGACAGATGAGGAGCGTTTACAGGGTGAAGATGAGGTTGAAGACCATTCAGCGAAGGATACGCTCAATGGATTACAACCTTTAGGAGCGGAGTTTTTTGGACGTAAGGGAAGTAAACGCTTACGTATTGCTCTTGTTGGGAACCCAAATTGTGGTAAAACATCTCTCTTTAATCAAGCAAGTGGTGCTCATGAACATGTGGGTAATTATAGTGGTGTTACTGTAGAACGTAAGACCGGTTATATTCATTTCGGAGATTATCGTATTGAGCTTGTGGATCTTCCTGGAGCTTATTCACTTTCTCCATACAGTCCAGAGGAAGTATATATTCGTAATTACTTAACTGGTGATGACAGACCAGATATAGTTCTGAATGTCATCGATACAACCAATCTGGAGCGTAACTTATACCTTACGGTTCAGGTTAAAGAGCTAGGACTTCCCGTAGTGGTGGCTCTTAATATGTTTGATGAGTTTACAGCACGCAAGGAATATCTTGATTATCCTCGTTTATCTCGCTTGATGGGCATTCCTATGGTGCCGACTGTATGCCGTACGGGTTTAGGCTTGCAGGCTTTATTTAGCGAAATCATAGAAGTTTGGGAAGGTATTGAAGCAGGAAGCGACGAGTTATTAAATCCCGAAAATGGCAAGATACGCCCTCTAACGATTTACTATGGTAATAGCATTGATGGAGCTATTCAGACTCTGACAGATAAGATTATAGAGCATCTGAAAATCTCATCTCTTCAGGATGCACGGCATATAGCTATTAAGCTGATGGAGCGTGATAAGGATATTGAGATGAAGCTCATGAATAGTTATGCCAAAGGTGCTTTCATTATCTCAGCTCGAGATTATGAGTTGAAGCAGCTTGAAGAGGAGCTAGATAATGCCGATACGGAAGAGCTAATGACGGATGCTCGCTATGGCTATATCGCAGGGGCACTCCGAGAAACATACAAGCCTAAGCGCAAGCATCAAAAGAGTTTGACGGATAAGATTGATTACTGGGTAACGCATCGTTATCTAGGTTTTCCTCTGTTCTTGTTCTTAATGTTCTTAATGTTTGAAGCAACATTCGTTCTAGGGGCTTATCCTATGGATTGGATTGAGGCTGGTGTTAATTGGTTAGGAGCTTTCATTGGGGAAAACATGAGTGAAGGCCCCATTAAAGATTTGATTGTTGACGGTATTATCTCTGGGGTAGGAGGTGTAATTGTATTCTTGCCTAATATCTTGATACTATACTTCTTTATATCAATTTTTGAGGATACGGGGTATATGGCTCGTGCAGCCTTCATCATGGATAAAATCATGCATAGAATGGGCTTGCATGGGAAGAGTTTTATCCCTTTGATTATGGGCTTTGGGTGTAATGTGCCCGCAGTTATGGCTACGCGTACTATCGAGAGCCGCAAGAGTCGCATTATAACCATGCTCGTATTACCCTTCATGTCTTGCTCTGCACGTCTACCTGTTTATCTGCTTTTAGCTGGAGCTCTCTTTGCTGGGCAAGCTGGTTTGGTACTGTTCATGCTCTATATTGTAGGTGTCGGGATTGCAATTATTTCTGCTCGAGTACTGAGAGCTACTCATTTTAAGGGAGAGGATATTCCTTTTGTGATGGAGCTTCCTCCTTATCGTATGCCTACATCTAAGGCTATTATGAGACACATGTGGAGCAGAGCAGAGCAGTATCTTCATAAAATGGGGACAACTATTCTCCTTGCTTCTATCGTAATATGGTTTTTGAGTTATTTCCCTAGACAGGGTGAAGCTGAAGCACGTAAAGATGCTGCAGTTGCGCTTGTAGAGCAACGCAATGACTTGTCTTCAGAAGTTAAAGCTGACTCTGTGGCACAATTAGAGCATGAGTTTGCTCAATATCACCAAAGTAATAGTTGGATTGGACGTATGGGACATGGTTTGTCTCCCATTATTAGTCCTTTGGGCTTTGACTGGAAGATGGGTGTGAGCCTGCTCTCAGGCTTGGGTGCTAAGGAAGTTGTGGTAAGTACTCTAGGCGTTATCTATACAGGAGATAGTAGTGATGGAGATGAAGCTAAAGCACGATTAGTTGACCGCATCAAAGCAGATGTGCGCCCTGATGGCTCTCCTAGTTTTACGCCTTTGGTGGGTATTGCTTTCATGCTTTTTGTCCTAATCTATTTCCCTTGTACAGCTACGATCATAGCTATTGGACGAGAGTCTGGTTCTTGGAAATGGTCTGTCTTTAGTATCATATACTCGTGTAGTCTAGCTTGGTTGGTAGCCTTTATTGTATATCAAGTAGGAATGCACTTATTATAAAGAATAGTAGTATGAATTGGCAATATATAGGTATCGTAATCATTGGATTGCTTGTATTTGGTTATGTGGGTTATAAGCTGTACAAGCTAATTTTTCCCGATGATGATGGCGGTAGTTGCGGTTGCTCTGGTTGTAAAGGTTGTGCGCACTAAATGGGAAAGATAGGGAAGAGAGTGCATAAGTGGCTGGGTATACCTCTCTGTTTTTTGCTCTTTATGTCGGCTCTCTCTGGCATTCTCTTGAACCATAGAGACCTCTTACTCCAAGTAAATATTCCTCGATGGCTGTTACCTAAGTCTTATGAGGTAGAAAACTGGAATAATGCTGCACTCCGAGGTATACATACCGAGGGGGAGCGGCATTATCTGTATGGTATTTCTGGTATTTGGCTTACGGAAGATAGTACTTACCAAAGAGCTCCTTACGATTATAATCAAGGGCTAGATACAGGTAATGAGTATAGGCGCATTGTATCCATGGCTTCCGATAGCTTGGGGCGAGTTTGGGCAATGAGTCAATTTGCTCTTTATCGTGAGAAAAGTAATCGGCAAGGTTGGGAACAAATCGCTTTGCCTTTAGGCTTGAGTGAACGGTTGAGCGACTTCCAGGTAAGGGGAGATAGTTTAGTCTTGCTGAGTCGTTCACATATCTATACTCGTTTACTAGATTCTAAAGACTGGCATAAGTATGAGCTCCCTCGTGCTCAAAATCATGTAGAGGGCATGCTTCTCTTTCAGCTAGTATGGATGTTGCATAGTGGAGAGTACTTTGGATTAGCAGGGCGAATTGTTGTAGATTGTATTGGCCTAATTGTAATCTTATTATCATTTACAGGTATTATATACAGCTGCACTAATTACAGACTTAGATCAAAGTCTTTCCCTCTTAACGCAAATAAGCGTAAGTCTTGGAGTAAGGTCTTGAGCAAGCATATTAGCTTACATAACGCTTGGGGTAAGCGTTTCTTCTTCTTGCTACTTTTTGTATCGGTAACAGGTTGGATGCTTCGCCCTCCTCTCATGTTAGGTTTGGTTTATCATCGTTTGGTACCGTGGCGCATTAGTCATCTGTATAGCGAGAACCCTTGGCATGACAGGCTTAGAATCTTGCGCTATGATGAAAAGAATAAGTGCTGGCTTATGCATACTTCTGTTGGCTTTTACACCTTATCCACATGGTCTGATACTCCTAAGCGATGGAAGGCACAACCTCCTGTAAGCCCTATGGGAATCAATGTCATGGGACAACGGCAAGATGGAGAGTGGCTTGTGGGTTCGTTCTCAGGCTTATTCTCTGTACGAGGAGCGGAAGTGAGGGATTACTTTACAGGTGAAGTTAAGACGGGAAGCCTAGGTGCTCCTTTTGGTGCAATCGCAATTTCTGGTGGTCGCGTAGGTCAAGATAAGCATGATGATAAGCTATTTAGCTATCGTGATGGTGCTATCTCGTACGATAAAAAGCAGGCTGGAGGCTGGCGTAAAACAAGTTTCTGTCCTTTGCTACCAGAGATAAACAAGCAACCTTTTTCCTTATGGCAGTGGGCTCTGGAAGTGCATACGGGACGCATATATAGTACGCTCATAGGTGGAATTGGCGTGATGCTCTTTATCTTCTTATTGGGTTTGAGTACTGTGTTAGTCTTGATTACTGGTTATAGACGTCTAAGTCGAACGAAAAGTAAGTGAGACCATTCCATTGTGCGGCACTCGCTGCGTTATTATCGACATTCAGGTCCCGTCATTTACATGAGTAAACTCCCTGCGCCTTCAGTCTCAATGCCTTGCGATTACCACATTCTGCAATGGTTTCAAGTTCAAGAAGGAGGCTTGACGAGTAAATTTTGCTAATTGTGCCAGAGCAAGCGCATCAAAATATGATTGGAAAGACGTAGATGAGCCCCGATGAGGGGCGGCACTCCCAGCGACAAATACTCGCGCCGAAAGTGTCGCTCCTCGTCGGAGCTCTTTTTTGTTTTGTATGTGTTTACCCAGGGTTTCATATCGGGCTTTGCCCGCATTTCACCCTGGGCTTTGCAGGAGTGCCGTGCCTGAAGACACTCGTAATTAGCCTGAATTTTGATGCGCTTGCCCTGACCTCAAAGGTACAATGCACTCACCGAAATAAGTACGACGTACTCACTTTCACGAGTACGGCGTACTTACTATCGAAGTCAATTACAAGTGGAGACCGTTGCACGGTCTCAAAAAGGACAAGTTTTACTTGTCCTTTTGTGAGGCTTTGCAGAATGCGGCAATCGCAAGGCATTGAGACTGAAGGCGCAGGGAGTTTACTTATGTAAATGACCAAGCCTGAATGTCGATAATAACACAGCGAGTGCCGTATTCTGCAATGGTCTCAAGTGAGTGAAGCAGGACATCCCAACCCTTGTCGCTAGCGAGATTGAGCGAATCAAGAATGACCCGAACCTAAAGGGGCTGATTAAGGAGTCTTTATATTAGAAAATGTCGAATTCTGAGTACCTGAAATATCTGAGACGTTTTAATGTATCAGCTTCTCTTATATACCATACTGTGAGCAGACTATCAGCTTTCTCTCTCCAAGTGAATTCTAGAATCCATGTCTTATGTGCCTTTCGTTGCTCCATTGGGAATAGCCTCTCTGTTGGATTCCTAAATTCATCGTGCAATTCTTGTAATATGAAGCTATCTCGAGAAAGAGGCTGATAGAGAGTATCGAGCTCACATGGGAGGTAGCTTATTGGCCCTTTTGACCGAAACTTTTGCATTGATGTATTTTTATTTCCTTCGTGACTATGGCATGAGATGCACCCCAGCAATAGCCATACAGTGATGAGAAATCTTATGAAAGTATTCATATCTACACTCCTATTACTTCATCAATCTCGAAATAGCATCCATTTTATCTCCACTTACTCTAGTCTTAACTACTCGACCACACTTGGCATAGCAATAACGCTTGAACTTGCCACTGGGCAGAGTTATTATGGCATTACAAAAAACAGCGATGTAGTAGAGGTGTGTTAAAGCATCCACAATAACGAGAAGAGAGATACTTCTTGTTATTTGTATAAGTAATGGGATTTATGGGCTATGTTGTAATATTTAATAGATTCTCTTCTTTTTTCTAAAGCTCTCAGATCCCCATCAATGAAGTATGAACTACCTCGCAGAGTAAGAGCCTCTAAATTTCTGAGAGGCTCTAGAACCCTAGGATTCTCCAGGGAGACTGAATCACTTAGTATAAGCCATTCTAAATTGTGTAATTCAGAAATCAACTGAATATTGTTAACTTTCTTTGAAGACATAATCCTAAGCCTCTTGAGACTATCCCTTAGGTACTGTATGCCCTCTAAATCGAATCCTCTCTTCATATGAGTAAAATCCAAGTTCTTGAGTGAACTATTTGCTTTCAAGAATGCAAGACCTTGATTCAATATCGAACGACCAATTACTAATCTTGACAGCTTACTATAATTCCGAAAAACTTCAATCCTAAAATATTCATCTGTCCCATTTCCGACCCCTATTGAAGTTAAATTCGAGAGTAGGTCTAAGCCTTTTATTTGCCTTGAGTAGGAAAAAAACAAATGAGATAGATTTTGCAATTGGGATAAGTCGACAGGAGTTTTTTCGTTAGACGAAAACGAAAGTAGCTCTAAGTTTTCAAGAGAGGCTAATCCTTCGTAATGTTTCACTTGAGAGCATGATCCCATCTGAAGCCTTTTAACAAAGGGGATTTCTTGTAAAAAATCGATATTATAAACCCATCAGAATTAGGAATAAGCATTAGATTCTCGATTCTGTTTGTTTTGATATAATCTAGATCTTCACCTAAACTTTGGGAACTTAGATAGAGATATTCTTCCTGATCAGATGTGGGTCTTTTAAGGCGATCTACGACACTCATAATTCAAATATACTTGCTCCCTGGGGAGTTCCTAGCATTATAATTTCTATACCACGAGCTTCAGTTTTTAGTGCTTTAAAGCGATTTGAGTGATTAACTGTTCCAAAGTGTGGGTATAATGCTTTTTGTTGGGACAGAAGAAAATGTCTTTAAGCGTTCTACTTTCCAATAGAGGTCTTAAGTCTCCATCAATACAGTTGAAAAACTTAATTGCATATAGAGATTGCATCTGGGGGACAAAATCTAAACTATCAACTCGATCAATGGTGAGCTTCTCAATCACATTGTTGCCTTTCAGAGGAGAGAAGTCCGTCATGTTTTTGCAGCATTCCACATGCAATGTCTTCAAGTTAGGCAAGCTTGCAATTGGAGACATATCATACAATTTATTTGCATACCAGATGGTTAATGAGGATAAGGACTTCATCGATTGAATACCATTTAGATGCTCCAAACGGCCCCTTCCAATGTCTAAGCTATCCAAATTTTCCAAAGCTGTTATTTCTTGAAAGCCCTCTTGCCCCACTGCTACTATTAACAACTTTCTTAGAGTTTTCAATGCTGACAATCCTCTAATATACTTGTCACTATCAAGTTCAAGCCTTTCCAAATTAACAAGTTTCCCCCACTCAATCTCTATTGGATGCTCTAACGAAAGATAAACTAATGATTGCATATCGCTTAAAACTCTCCCTTCCTTAAGATTAACAATCTTAAAGTCATCATCTAGAATGAAGTTACGGATAAAATCTTGGCAAGCTATAAGCTGAAAATCAATCTTATAGCGATGTCCAGAATTCTGATTGAGAGTTCTAATCCGGATCGAATCAATTGCCTTTCTCCGAGCATACTTGAGCCCTAACGCAACAAATTCAGGGTCAACATCAAGAAACCCTATTTCATTATTATAAAAATACTTGAGCATGATACATCTGTTTTTGATAACTCGTTTTCTTTTTCTTCTTCTCGAATAGCCTCGATCGGGGACTGTAACCACGGGGCATAAGCGAACGAGTAGGAGAGGCTTGTATAAACTATGATGACTTCTAAGAGAGGACACAAATCTATTTATAATTAAACCTATTAAGTCCAGCTTCTTCTGAAGGGGAGAATTCTATTCCTATGAGTTTCATTCCCTTGCATCTTTGACGAAATTCCTCAGAAACAAACAAAGTGGTTGATATAGGACTAGGTGATATGACAAAGGCTTCCCAAGTGACATTTTCTCTAATGCAGAGACGTTCTATACGCTTTACCCACCCAGTCTTCTCCAGCTGTAGTACAGACTTTTCTTTGTCAATAAGGTCGTCTGTCATGGTGTAGAACTTTATGATGTAGTATTTACCCTCAATAATAGACTGCTTCCTCTGGTTTACTATGAATACCTCCCTGTAAACGAAAGGTTGGACCTCCATTGAGAGCAAAAGAGAAAGAAATCGTTCAGAGACAACGAACCAATCATAGTACTCTCTTAAATCAAACTTATACTTCCTGTCATAACTAATCAACCAAAGCTCTTCGGGGAATTCCACTCGTTCCCATTTTCCTTCTCTCCAAGGCCCATGATCAGTTGGACGTAGGCTCCAAGGATTTTTTTCGTAGAATGCTGTATGTAAAACACACTCAGAAATACAGTGAGGTGCACATCTCTCTTTTATCGCTTTTAACGCCCAGTATTTATTCAAGTCTGCCATTATATGTTTTAGTTTTAATCTTACCTTTCTGTATCTTTTCTCGAAGGCTCCTTTGGAGAACTTTTACATTCATTGCAGCCTCCTCTTGAGATATTTTCCCTGTATCAAATCTCTGCTTTATACTATTGAGTTTTCCTGCAACCATCTTTGTATATTCTCTATGCCCTGCGCTCCTCCTTTTGGAGGTCAGTATCATAGTGGATGAATATGAGCAATCGACTTTTCTACAAGTTCGTGCATATACAAAGTTGGGTAATCGCTCGCTAAGTACACTTGTGGCTTATATAAGTGTTGCTTAACCCACTGATAGCCTTCTTCTGTAAGAAACATTACTTCGCTGTAAGCCAGTTCATCAAAGAAAAAAACAGGTTTGCTGGGTTGTGACTTACGCGTGCTTATACTGGGGAAGAAAAAGATCTCGGCATCTTCTATATGTCTAATCTTTTCCTTCTCGTGACGATTGAGCAATCGATTATCAAAGCGGTATACTCGCATCACGTAATAAGTTCGAGTACTCTCGTAGCGGATGGAATTGAACACTCTACATCTTGTCACCTCTGCCTGATGTTCTATATAAGGTTTGAGATAAGAGTAAAATAACTCAGAGATGACCCACGTATCTGTACGACAGTAGAGATAATCAAAGACAGGCTCTTTCCTCTTTGTTTCAACGAATAGATACATCTCAGAGGGTAAAACAGGCTTGTTACTTATCCAATCACTAAATGTAATTGATATAGTCGCATCTCTATCTTTTTCTACATAGACATCAGATAGTGTGATGTGCAGCCTATTAGGAATATCTCTTGGTATACGAACGAAAGGTGTATACAAAGCAAACAACTGACTCATATTCGTTTATCTACATTTCTTCCTCTATTGATAAGAAACTAAAGTTTGAGGTATAAATAGAATAAGCAGGCGAGTAACAAGACAACCATTACCCCCTTACCAAGTCGGACAGCCTTTTCCCCAAACATTTCTATCCACATTTGAGTAAGGTCTCCAGAACTTCCTGGCAAGAGCGTCCATTTCCAATTCAGGATAATTCCTATAAGGTATAGAGTCCCGAGCAACATTGCTACAAGCAACCCATACTTTGGATTATCTCTTAGATAGTCAAAAACACGTCCAAAGAAATCATTGATTAGTTCCATCAGTCTATACTCTAGAGTTGTTTGAGGAGGCCCTTTTCTACTAAGGCGCTTACTGTTTTAGCCAAGCGTTCTCTGTCGTTCTACCCATACCTGCGGTTCTGCCTCGCCTTTTAGATTTGCCTAGAACGGATAACCTTTAACGAGGCATATCAAAGGTAAGTACTTTTTTCTCAACTTCAAAGACTTATGCAGGGCAAGCGCATCAAAATCCAGACGCATTATGAGTGCCGTAGGCACGATACTCCTGCATAGCCCAGGGTGGAATGAGGGCAAAGCCCGAAATGGAACCCTGGGTAAACACAAACAACAAATAATATGAGCTCCGATGAGGAGCGGCACTTTCGGCGCGAGCATTTGTTTGGGATAGGGGAGTGCCGCCCCTAAAGGGGCTCAATAAATGTGTTCCATTGATTAACCCAGGGCTTGCGCCCTGGGCTATGCAGGAGTATCGCCCCGTTGGGGCTCTTCGATAATAACAGCAAGAAATGAGTACGACGTACTCACCAAAGTAAGTACGAGGTAAACACTTTCGTAAGTACACGCAAACACTTAAGTAAGTACACGTACTTATTGTCGTAAGTACGCGTACATAAATTTGTAAGTACGTAGTACTTTCTGGAGACTTCAGCTGTAGTCTGTACAAACTTCAGCCGTAGTCTGTACAGACTTCGCCGAGGTTTTGAGTTTAGGAAACGCACGCTTTGTTTTCTCTTCGTGTAATTAGCCTGAATTTTAATGCGCTTGCCCTTTAATTGTGCTCAAGTTTCGCAATAATCATTACTTTTGCACTATCAATAATTATTCGGATTTATAACTAATCTATCACAGGTCGAGTATGAAAAATATTCTGATCATTGGCTCAACGGGTCAAATTGGTACAGAGCTAACCATGGCTCTACGTAAACACTCTCCAAATGGCAATGTAGTAGCAGGATATATTCCTGCACAACCTCCTACAGAAATGCTTAAGGAGACTGGTCCATGTGAGATTGTCGATATTACTAATGCACAGCAGATTGCAGATGTTGTGAAGAAGTATCAGGTAGACACAATCTACAACTTGGCAGCACTACTCAGTGCTGTAGCAGAGGCTAAGCCTCAGCTTGCTTGGCAAATCGGTATGGGCGGTTTGTTTAATGTCTTAGAAGTCGCTCGTGAAACAGGCGCAGCAGTCTTTACTCCTAGTTCGATTGCGGCTTTTGGTCCGGGAACTGTCAAGGATATGGTGCCTCAGGACACAGTGCAACGTCCTCAAACGATGTATGGTGTGACCAAGGTGTCAGGTGAACTTTTGAGCGATTACTACCACAAGCGTTTTGGCGTGGATACACGCTCAGTACGTTTCCCTGGTCTTATCTCAAACGTTACATTGCCTGGTGGAGGTACTACGGATTATGCTGTAGATATCTATTATGCGGCTGTGCGTGAGGGTAAGTTTACTTGTCCGCTTAAGCCTGGTACTTATATGGATATGATGTATATGCCAGATGCGCTTAGAGCAACCATCGAACTTATGGAGGCTGACCCTACGAAGCTGATACACCGCAACTCCTTTAATCTTGCGTCTATGAGCTTTGAACCTACTGAAATTATTGCTGAAGTTAAGCGACTAGTTCCAGAGCTTGAGGTTAAGTTCGAAATAGATGAATTGCGCCAGTCTATTGCTGATAGTTGGCCAAACTCAATGGACGATAGTTGCGCTCGTGCAGAGTGGGGCTGGAAGCCTGAGTACGATTTGCGTGCGATGAGTGAAGATATGGTGCTTAAGCTCCGTCAGAAATTTGGCAAGTAAAGAACTCTCGAATTCAATATAGACAGCATCCTCCCCAAGTGATTAGACCTTTGGGGAGGGTGTTTGTTTGTAAAAATGAAACTAAATACCTTTGGGGCTACCATGAAGCAAACTAAGCCCAAGGTCAATAATCAAAACCTAAGAGTATACAGATATGAAAGATTCAGCCCTACTTCTTGTAACATTTGGAAGTACTTATCCCGGTCCACACGAGACCTTTGCTCGTACACGGGCATTCTTTGCAGAAGCCTATCCTGACAGTGATATTTATATGGCTTTTACTAGCCGTATTTGCATTGCACGTTGGTACAAAATGTTATCTTGGATAAAATAGGACAAGCAGGTTATAAGCGGGTACGTATCCAGAGCCTACACATTATACCCGGCTTAGAGTTTTCGTTTATTCATAATCTATACCTGCCCAAGTTTAGAGAGCAGTATCCTGAAATCCCTGTTGTTGTTGGTCGTCCTTTGCTTGATGAAGAGCATGACATACGTCGTGTAGGAGACATTATTTATAAGGCATTTGAGACTCGTTTGAGTCGAGGCGAAGGGCTTGTGCTTATGGGGCATGGTAATGATACTGATGATTTCCCTGAGGCAAATACTCGTTATGAAAGGTTGAATACTTATTTGCAGAGTCTTGATAATAAGATTGTTATTGGGACTGTGGATTATGAAGCTATGCTCTATGATGTGGTGGAGAAGCATCTGCATCAAGCACTTCCAGCTCCAGCCGTCCTCAATCTCTTGCCTTTGATGAGTGTCGCTGGCGACCATGCGCTGAATGATTTGGCTGGTAAGCGTAATGAAGATGAAGAGCTAGAGGAACAGAGTTGGATGGTGCGCTTGCAGGAAGATGGCTACACGATTAACCCACAAGAGCACTGCCATTTGCATGGTTTAGCTGATTATAAAGAAATCTGTCAGATTTGGTTGGAGCATCTGCAAGAAGCGGAGAAGCAAGCCTGATTATAAACTTAAAATATAGCGTATTTAATTAAACTATATTAGTTGAAATTTCTTTGCTAAGTATTTGAAATATATGGATATACTAAAGCAAAGATGATTTGTGCTTAAAATTTCTGGAAACTTCAGCCGTAGTCTGTATAGACTACGGCTGAAGTTTGTACAGACTACACGTGTAGTCTGCACAAACCTCGCCGAGTGCTGAACATTCTTTCGCGCGAAAAGATTTATTGGTGTGTCTACTCCGGATTTTAGAGGATAAGTATTTATATTTATTGGAGAGTGAGAGTATAGGGCAACCGCATCAAAATTTAGGACAGCTAAACTTCTGCCTTGCGAGTGCCTTTAGGCACGACACCCCTGCAAAGCCCAGGGTGTAATGAGGGCAAAGCTCGATATGAAACCCTGGGTACGTACAGATAAAACAAATCAGAGCTCCGCAGGAGCGGCACTTTCGGCGCGAGCATTTGTCTTGGACAGAGTAGTGCCGCCCCTTTGGGGCTCAATATATGTTGATTGACTATTAACCCAGGGCTTGCGCCCTGGGCTATGCAGGAGTGTCGCCCTTGCAGGGCTTCTCTATGTCTTCCCAATCACTTTATTATTTTGATACGGTTGCCTTGTTTGAGTGAGAGTAGTCTAAGTCGGCACGTTTAGTTTTTGTATCTTTGTGCAATCAAAAATAAAGACTATTTGAGACTGTTGCATGGTCTCTATTTAGTAATAGTTTAAGGAGTTAATATATGTCGGATACTGAGAAGGATATAGAACAGATTTTAGAAAATATACAGAACGGTGCTATTGGAAATTATCCAATCTTACCTCCCGTAGAGCCTAACGACGATTTCATACTTGAGGATTCTTTAGAGTCTATAAAGGTGCCATTGTTGCCTTTGCGCAACATTGTGCTTTTCCCTGGCATGGTCATTTCGGTTTCTGTGCAGAGGGAGCGTTCGCGTAAACTTATTCAGTGGGCTGAAAAGAACGATGCCTTTTTCGCCGTGGCAACACAACGTAATGGAGGGGTTGAAAATCCCAAAATTACAGATTTGTATAATTACGGAGTGTTGGCTCGTTTGGAAGGAGTAAGCGAGGATATGGAGGGTAACATCAATGTTATTATACGAGGATACCATCGTATAATTATTGAAAGTCTAGCTGCATCTACGCCCTACATGAAGGTGAATATAATTCATGCTCCAGAGGATCCTATTGATGCTAAATCGACTGAGCTGAAAGCTATTCTAGGCATGCTTAAGGATAATATTATTGAGAAGTACTCTGTCCTTAATAAGCCATTGCCTCCTCCTTATTTGGACCGCATCATACAAGAGAAGAATATCGTCTTCATTACGAACTTAGCTATTCAGATCGTGAGCGTAACGGTCAAGAAGAAGCAAGAGTTACTTGTTATGAATAGCATCAAAGAGCGCGCTTATCAGGCTGTTCTGTGTCAGCAGTCCGAGCTTGAGATTCTTCGTGTCAAAGTGCAAGTTCATGAGAAGACAAGGAGCGAACTAGACCGACATAATAAGGAGTATTTCTTGCAGCAACAGATGAAAGTGCTTCAAGAAGAGCTTAATGTGGGTGATGATGAAATCGATGAGCTGCGCAATAAGGCTAAGACTAAGCAATGGAGTGCCGAAGTGGCGGCTACCTTCGAGAAAGAACTAAAGAAGGCCGAGCGTCTTAATCCTCAGTCACCCGACTATTCTGTACAAATTCAGTATCTGAATACTGTCCTTGGTTTGCCGTGGGGTATTTATACAGAAGATAATTTTAACTTGAAAAGGGCTGAGCGTATATTAAATGCTCACCATTATGGACTAGAGAAAGTTAAGGAGCGTATCTTGGAGCATCTTGCTGTGCTCATGTTGAGAGGAGATATGAAATCTCCTATTATATGTCTTTATGGTCCTCCCGGAGTCGGGAAGACTTCTTTAGGCAAAAGTATCGCGGAGAGCTTAGGGCGTAAGTATATGCGCATATCTCTAGGAGGCTTGCATGATGAAGCAGAGATACGAGGTCATCGCCGTACCTATGTAGGGGCTATGAGTGGTCGTATTATACAGAGTCTAGGCAAGGTGGGCAGTAGTAATCCTGTCTTTGTGCTTGATGAAATTGATAAAATCGGGGAAGGAAGTCGCTCAAACCCTGAGTCGGCATTGCTTGAAGTCCTAGACCCAGAGCAGAATG
>QWCR01000117.1_pt1 | contig 31595 bp, 28 predicted proteins | sample 1972581 | NCBI WGS metagenome assembly QWCR01 (sample SAMN09866703, study PRJNA288562) | Human oral metagenome isolate pre4_saliva, whole genome shotgun sequencing... | isolation source: mouth | host: Homo sapiens | place: USA: California
ATCACTACTTACCTATTGGGGTGAAAGCTTCACTAAGCATTATGCTGATTTCTCAGGTAGAGCTCGCCGTAGTGAGTATTGGGGAACAGTACTTTTTAACGTTATCGCACAGGTCGTTTTAAGTGTGGTTTTAGTTGCTGGACTTGTAATCTGGTTTTCGAGTACAGAAATGAATGCAGATGTTTCTGTTGTGCGTTTATCTCTTATTATGATTAAGGCTGTAAGGTCTCTTTATAGCCTAATTTGGCTTCTTCCCGGACTAGCTGTTGCTGTACGTCGTTTGCATGATATAGGGAAGTCTGGTTTGAATGTACTATGGGTATTCTTACCTATTATTGGATGGATAATGCTGCTTTATTGGTTTTGTCAGGATAGCGAGTTAGGAGAAAATAAGTGGGGTGCTAACCCTAAGTTTGTTAATCCTGAGTAAACTTATAATTAGAAATATTGTTGTCCGATAAAACTCCGTCAGCCTCATTTCACCCCTCGCTAGTCCAGTAATTACGTGGATAAAGGGTCTTAAAATGAAAAGCAAGTCCCCTCCATCGATAAAACACCATATCAGATTTATTCATCAGCGATTCTCATCAGTTATTCTGTTGCAACAAACCTTCTGTGGTGATGAATTCGGCTGTATGATAAAAATAGGAAGCATGTCTCCCCATAAAATTTCTTTTATCGGACAGTAATCATCTTGAAGTCTGTAAAAGTTGTTCAATATTGCCTATATGTACCATTTGTGTTCAAGCTGATGTGAGCACAGCTCTAATCAATGTCCTGTAATGATTTCTGAGGAGGACAAGAAGAGACAGATAAGTAATCGATTCTTTGCTATCCACGGAGAATCCATATAGTCCTAAAAGCGAATGAAAAAATGCATCCATTTCTTAATTGTGCTAATAGCTAGCACTTATTCCTTATTTGGTCAGCACAAAGTACGAGGCATAGTCGTAGATATTCAAGGTAAGCCCCTTGAATATGTGAATGTAGTTGCAATGCAACAACCCGATTCTAGCTTCATATCGGGATGTGCAACCGATGCTAGGGGGAGCTTTAGGTTTGATAACTTGCCTTCTGGATGTTATCTCAGGTTCAGTTCTATAGGATACCAAGCACAAAACATCAAGGCGAATGAGCAAATGCGAGTTGTATTACAAGAAGAACCCCAAAAACTTGCAGAAGTCTCTGTTATTGCCCGTAGCATTAAAGAACGACCTGGAGGATATACGATATCTATGCATAGTAATCCCCTTACTCAAGGTAAAAAAGTGATGCAAGTTCTAGAACTCTTGCCACACATACATCTTGAAGAGGGAAAAGTTACTATCCTTGATAGATCTGTTGAAGCGATTTATGTCGATGGATTACGCATACTGGATCAGAGAGAACTAGAGAATCTACCAGTAGAGCATATAGCTCGCATTGAGGTGGACTATACCTCTTCTGTACGCGAAGGCGCTAGTGCTACGGGTGGTGTATTGAGGATTTATCTGAAAGAACAAGCGAAAGCAGAATGGTCTATGAATTTAGGTTCAGAGACTCTCTATATGCCGGTCTATGGATGGAGAGGGGCAAACCTTGATAACTATCTCTCTGTACGTTGGAATAAGCTTACTCTCCGTAATGCAATGGAAGCAGGGAAGCAACTCTATCTCGGCGATGAAGAGACGAGCATCACAGATAAGACAAGAGGACTCATACAACACAGCTTAGATGAATTTCGGAACTGGACTACCTCCTTCTCTAATCGCCTAAGTGTTAGCTATCAAATTGCACCCAAGCACTTAGTAGCCTCCTCCCTCCTTTATCGTTATCAGCTTGAGACACCCACACACACACTTACTGATTTACTTCACGACAACAACTCTTTTCTGTATCAACGTAATCCTATACACTTGTGGCAATGGCTGAACACTTATAAGTGGTCGGTGAGTCCTAAAACAACTTTTAGCCTCTTTACAGATGTGTTGAGTAGACATCTTGAACAGGCTACAATAGACCAAAAGCCTTATATCTACAATGGATCATCGGTGCAGCAGACGCACATGTATCGTATCAAGACGATGCTAGAACGACAGCTCAAGAACGGGGCTAAATTTACTTTCGGGAGTGATCTACAATGGCTCAAACAACCTGAGAAGACGGTGGGCTTCGTAAAAACCGACATGAGTTCATCTATGTCCAGCCTATTCTCAACCTTCGCAAGCAGGGTTGGTAGCCTACAGTATGAGTTAGGGTTACGTGTCCAGAGTAATACAATACAAGTAGTTCAAGCAGAAAGAACGTATGATTACAACTATATAGGCCTATACCCTTCTCTATCGGCAATGTATCTTATTGACAAAAAGTACAATCATCTATTGAGAGTAAATGTATCTCGAGTTATGGGAAGCATCCCATACAGTGCTATAAGTGGCTATCGACAATACAATGGCTCTTATGATTATAGTATTGGCAACCCAAACTTAAGTACTCCAATAGGTACACAGGCTATGGCACTCTTGTCTATATGGGGTAAGCTTAATCTTAGCTTGGGTGTGCTGCACTATAAGTCTCCTATTTATTTTGAGCGTAAAATAGATAGCGACCAAGAAGAAACGACATATACGATTCCTATGAATGGAAGATACCAAACTCTAGGAATTGCTTCATTAGAATGGCAGCACAAGATAACGAAGTGGTGGAATATCAAAACCTCTGCAACGCTACGAAGCCATAGTGCCGATGCTGGCGTCTTAGTTCGAAACCAGATGGGAAGTGTATTTAGGCACAAGAGTATGTTTACATTTACTCCGAGTTTTAGTGCAGGTCTAGGTCTCATGTACGAACCCACCTGTAGATACCTTGATAGGACAATGGAAGCTGTGGGGTCTATCTCGGTCGATGTATATAAGACACTCCTTAAGGGAAAGATGGATATCCGCTTTAATTCAACTATTTATAGAAAAGAACGTAGTGCTATTACATCAAAAGAACAGTTCGTACACCATTACCATAATCTTACTCGAAGCCCTTCGTTTTCTCTCTCAATCAGCTATCGATTGGGGAGTGGTACAAAAATAAAAGCACTTGAGGAGACTAAGGCCTTGCAACTCTATCAAAAGATTGAAGATGCCAAGTAATCTACATTTAATTATTGCTGTTCGGTAAAATGACTACTTTGGCTTATGGAGTTAGATGTTTGTATGTTCACCTACAAATGTAACGCTAATAGGGGCAGATCAGCACAGATCTCGTCCCTATTCTTTTTCTTTAATCGGAAAGTTTTATCGAACAGTAATAAATTAGAAATTCGGTGTTTATAGGTAATCCCTTGGAAGATAAAGCTTCCGAGGAATTACTATTTATTGAGGGTATGCCCATCTCTTGTATAAGGCTATTTCTGTAACTTTGCGCTAATTATGATAGATGGCCAAACGAAGCAACGTATAATCGATGCTGCTAATATATTAGAGGTTGTTCAGGACTTTGTGAGCTTACGGCGCAGTGGCGTAAGCTATGTGGGCTTATGCCCATTTCATAGCGACCGCAAACCAAGCTTCTATGTCTCTCCGAGTAAGAATGTCTGTAAGTGTTTCTCTTGTGGAGAGGGTGGCTCGCCCGTTCATTTTATTATGAAGCATGAACAGCTCTCATACAACGAAGCACTTCGCTATTTGGCTAAGAAGTATCATATTGAGATTGTTGAGCGAGAAGAAACGGACGAGGAGAAAAAGGCGGCTAGTGAACGACAAAGTTTGTTTATCCTCAATGATTATGCCCAAAAGTTTTTTGTAGACCAGCTACATAATACGGATGATGGACGTAATATAGGTTTGAGTTACTTTCGTGAGAGAGGTTTGCGCCCTGATATTATCGAGAAGTTTGGGCTTGGTTATGCTCCTGAGCTAAGGGATATATTCACTAAGCAAGCCTTGACAGCGGGTTATCCTATCGAAAGACTTACGGCTGTGGGCTTATCTATTCAGTATGAAGATAAGCCACCGCATGACCGTTTCCGTGGTCGTGTGATATTCCCCGTACGTAATCTGAGTGGTCAGTATGTTGCCTTTGGTGGGCGTATCATGGGCAAGGCTGATAAGACTGCTAAGTATATTAACTCCCCAGAAAGTCTTATTTACTCCAAGAGCCGAGAGCTATATGGACTTTATCAAGCTAAGCAGGCTATAAGCAAGGCTAATAAGTGCTACCTTGTGGAGGGCTATACCGACGTTATCTCTATGCATCAGTCGGGTGTGGAGAATGTCGTCGCTAGTAGTGGAACGGCTCTTACTGTACAGCAAATTCGCTTAATCAGGCGTTTTACAGAGCGTGTAACGGTGCTTTATGATGGCGATAATGCGGGGATTAAAGCGGCTCTAAGAGGTATAGACCTTCTTCTTGAAGAAGGCTTAGATATTAAGGTGGTGCTCTTGCCTGAGGGTGAGGACCCTGATAGCTATGCACAGAAGCACAGCCGTCAGGAGCTTTTGGATTTCTTGGATGCCGAAGAGACGGATTTTATTCACTTTAAGATACGTCTTTATCAGAGTGAGATGCAGCGTGACCCTATTCGTAGGGCTGAATTGATTAAAGATGTCTTGCGTACGATTGCACTTATCCCCGATACGATTAGGCGAACTGTTCTTATTCAGAGTAGTGCGGCTCTTCTTAATATGGATGAGGCTTTGCTTAAGTCCGAAGTGGCTAAGTTCAGAGCTCAAGGTTATCATGCTCACAATCATCCGCAAAGCGTTCCCACTGCTCCTGTGGTGGAGACTCAACCCGAAGTTATCAACAATGCAGAGGAGGCAAATACGAGTGAGCCATCATTTAATGCACAAGAATACCAGCCCAAGTTCCAAGAGATTAGTCTGATTAACCTATTGATACAAAAGGGTAATACGGATATTCTTGCACTTGTGGAAGACGAAAAGGGCGAACTTATCTACACTGAGTATAAGCTAGGTGCATATATTCGTGAAGAACTGGAGCTTGATGGTTTACTTGATAGTGTATCGCCTTTTTGTTTGGATATGCTCAATGAAACCGTAGATGTTTGTTTGGCACAAAATGTCTTGTGTTCGGAGTATTTCTCTAATCACGAGCATGAGGCTATTCGTCGCCTTGCAGCAGATTTGCTCTCAAAAGATATGAACCATCATATCAGTCAGCCTGAAGAAGAGGACTTCCGCATGAATGCTTTCTCTCAGAAGTTGGCTAATGCGCTTGATGAGTCGTCGAAGCAGGAGATTTTGGCAGAGCAAGCTCTCTATCTAGCCGAGCGTAAGCAGAAGATGATGATTGCAGAGGGGAATAAGGCTCTGTGGGAACTTGACCAAATTAGAATGGCTGTCGTGCTGGATAATATCCATAAGATACAAGAAGAGATGGTTCAGGCTGAGCGTGAAGGCGATTTTGAGCGCGTACTCCGTCTTCTGAAAGAGCTACAGGCGGAGAATGCTTTTAAGCAAGAACTGGCACAAACCTTAGGCGAACGAACAATTAAGGCATAATAATCGTTATATTCTCATAACAATAAGTCGGACTACTTCTTGGAGGTAGTCAAATATCAAATTAAATAACTAAGATTAGATGAAACGTAATATCTTAACCTTAGCGTTAGCTTGCTCTATGGGGCTATCAGCTGTTGCTTGCACAAGTGGTCAATCTCAGACAGCTGGGACGCAGAGTGCTGTGGAAACGCAGAGCTCGGCAGAACCACAGACGTCGACAAGCCCAATTAAGCATATCGATGCTAAGTATATGCGTGAGCATATTTTTGACTATAAGGCAAATCCTACAAAGTTTGTTTTCAAGGGTAATAAGCCAGCTATCCTCGATTTTTATGCAGACTGGTGTGGACCTTGCCGTCAATTATCTCCACGTTTGGAAGCTTTAGCTAAGAAGTATGCAGGTAAGCTAGATGTTTATAAGATTAACATTGATAATGAAGAAGAGCTTGCTCATGTCTTTGGTGTGCAGTCAATACCTATGCTTCTATTTATTGGTACAGATGGGTCTACGCCATCAGTATCTCAGGGAGCTCTCAGCGCAGAAGATTTAGAGCGCGAAGTACAACGACTTTTCAAGCTCAAGTAAATTAAGTCGGAGGGTACGGTTTGTTTTATATTCGTACCCTGCGCTACTATCGCAGAATGCGATAACAAGTAAAGGGGCACTATGGCTTAGGTTATAGTGAAGCCTCTTAATATGGTTGGTTTTTGGTCGGAAAGAGTCGACCCCTTTTGGGGCTCGGCTCTTTTTGTTTTGTCTGGACAGGACTGTTAGAGGATATACAGGAAATGAAGTAAAGAAATGATTATCTTTGTGTTATTATGAAGTACGAGCATCGTATGCCTTGGGTAAATACTATTTACGGTGTTGCATTCCGTTCTTATCGTGATAAGACGAGTGTGTAGTATAAGGTTGGAGGGAATACGTTACCCCTTAGACTAGGGTTTTTATTTTCTCCTAAATAGAATGATAACGATTATGAAAATGAATAAATGGTTTCTCTGCCTAAGTGCAGGCTTACTATTGGGTATTCCCGCTACTCTTAAGGCGCAATACTCTATACATCATACTCCTCGAGTGGCTCAGCCCTTAGTGCATGAGTATGCTCACCACCACTATTATATAGGTCTTAGTGCTCTTGAGGTGCAGCGTCCCTTGGATTTGGTTTCGGGAGAAGATGCACATTATATTTCGGTTCTTAGTGAGTATGTACGTCGAGGAGAATCGGCTACCTATATATTAGATGACTTTCTGAGCAAGGAAGTGCAGTCCATAGACCTTCAGAGAGCAAGGCTCTTGCTGGGTATTGCTTACTATGAGCAGGGGCAGCATGCAGATGCACTAGCTCAGCTGAATAGTATTGAGGAAAAAGGACTTTATCATTACGAATGTGATAAGGCTAACCTCCTTCGTGCTTATCTCTACTTGCAGGGTGAGCAAACAGATAAGCCTCAGTTTGATAAGGCATTGGCTCTTATCAAGTCGGCTAAGCAGGGTAAGAGTATATGGGCGGAGCAGGCTAGACTGTATGAAGCTAATATCGTCTGGAGTAAGGGAAGGTCCGATGAGGCGATGAAGCTACTAGAGACAGGAGAATGGTCAGAGGAGATTATGCCCGAAGTAGAGTATACGGGAGCTTTGATTGCGTGTAGTCGGTCTAATGCAGAGAGCGCATTGAAGGTAACGGAGCAACTAGTGGCTAAGTATCCGGAGATGGGTCGCCGTCCACGTTTGCTGGGGGCTAAGGCTTCTGTCTTGAGTCGTCTTGGTCGTTATGATGAGGCGATACGTGTTCTAGAGCCACTAGCAAACAATGACACGCTACTAGAAGAAGAAAGCTATACTTTGGGAATGGCTTATTATAACATGAAGCGTTATGATGAGGCAATCGCACCACTGAAGAAAGCAACTCAAGGTAATGGAACTCTTGCGGCCTATTCTTCTTTTGCCTTAGGTAATATCTATCGCTATAAGGGTGACCCAATGAGTGCTCAGCTTGCTTTTGAGCAGGCTCTGAGGGCTTCTGATGATAGTGGTCTTATTGAAGAGGAGGCGCGTTATCAGCTAATTGAGCTTGGCTATGCTGGCGGGCAAGATGCCTTCGGTGGACAAGTGAAACGCATCGAGCAATTTCTAAATGACTTCCCCAAGGGAAAGTATGAAGTTAAAGTATTGTCTCTCCTATCGGGATATATCAATAGAAGTACAGACTATGAATCTGCCTGCAAGCTTATTGACCGCTTAGGTAAGAAAGGTATTAACCTCTCAGGGCTTAAGCAGACAACACTTGTGCGTTGGGCTGAGAGTGTGGGACGTGAGCATAATTCGTATTTACCTCTTTTGACTGAAGCGATAGCTCTAGGCGAGCAGAATAAGGTCGCTTATAAGTCGGCTATACTTATGAGGTCAGAGACGCTTCTTGGTTTGGGGCGCTTTGCGCAGGCTGAACGCGATGCCGCACTACTGAAAACGGATGCAGAGGAAGGAGCCAAGGCTAATTATCTTTTAGGCTATGCTTTATATAATCAAAAGAAATATCAAGAAGCTCTCACTGTCCTCAAAAAGGTTCAAGGAAGTTCTATCTCTAAGGATATAGAGAGTGATGCCCTTGTGCGTATAGGGGATTGCTTGAGTCAGACAGGACAAAGTAATGATGCAAGTGTAGCCTATCGGAAGGCAGATGATATTCGTGAGGGCGGTAATGAAGAAGCTCTATACCGATTGGCGATGCTGTATAGTCGTCTAGGAAAGCACAGCGAACAGATAGCAGTCGTCAAGTCTATTGAGTCTAAGTATCCGTCATCGCCCTATCGTGCGGAATTGCTTTATCGTAGAGGTCGTTCAGAGCTCCTACTAGGCAAAACGAATGAGGCGCTTAAGACACTTACAGATGTTCAGAGATTATATCCAGCTAGTGAATATGCTCCCACGGCTCTTCTAGAAAAAGCGCTTTTGGAGGGTAATCAGGGTAAGGAAGAAGCATCTATAAATACATATAAACAGCTTATTAGCCTATACCCTGATAGCAGTGAAGCGGAGAATGCACTGTCTGACTTGAGGGCTATATATAGTGAGCGTAATGCCTTAGATGAGTATGCTAGTTATGTGCGCTCACTAGGACGTAAAATAGGTAAACAGCCAGAAGATGAAGCTCATCTAAGCTTTATCTCGATAGAGAGCAAGGTACGAAGAGGTGAGCAGGGTACGACGGCTCTTTTAGAGCGTTATTTACAAGATTATCCTAAGTCTGCTGATAGGTTGTCGGCTCAGCGTTTGCTCATCAAACAATATCTAAATGAGGGACGTTCACTAGATGCTCTTAAGCATCTTAGCGAAGCTCGTGCCGTCGCTAAGGGTGAAGATGCTATTGCTCTTGCCCTAGAGGAGGGAGATTTGTACAAGACATTAGGACGTACCACCGACGCATATAATAGTTATCAGAGTGCTTATAAAGCTGCTGAAGGCACGAAGGTCTACAGCTTAACGGCAGGTATGAAGCTCTTGCGCCTGTCCGAAGCTAAGAATGTGGCTGGAGATTTGTCGGTAGCTAATGCTCTATTGAGCCGTAGCGACCTTACGGAAGAGCAGAGAGCAGAGCTAACGCTCCTTAAGGGTAAATTGTATCAGCGAGCAGGTCAGACGAGAGAGGCTCTCGAAAGCTATGCTAAGCTAAAGAAGATGACTAATAGCGTTTATGGTGCTGAAGCTATCGTGCTGTATGCAGATTTACTCATGAAGTCTGGTCGCCCAGCAGAAGTGGAGCCATGGTTGAAAGGCTTTGTGTCCTCGGGAACATCTCAGACTTATTGGCTTGCGCGAGCTTTCCTAAGCCTTGCTGATAGTTACGAAGCTCAAGGCGACATCTACATGGCTAAGCAGTACGTAGAGAGTTTACAAGATAATTATACGGGAGAGGAGGCCGATATCAAGGATATGATAAGCACTCGCTTGAAACGTTACAATAAATAAACTTATGATTCGATTAACCCCAATTATATCGGCAGGCTTGGTTACGGTATTCGTTCCGCTAACAAGCCTTAATGCTCAGAAAGCAGACACGCTCAAGCGTCAGCTTCAGGTCGTTACTAGTGAAGAAGTTAAATTGTCCGAGCAGAAGGCGCTACCTCTTGCTCTTAAGTTTCGTGTGCCTGAGACACCTACACTACCTGCTTTTCAGCCTAGTTCACTCCTCAAGAGCGAGAGCTTTCAAGCGAGTCCTTATAAGATGTTGTCTCCCTTGCAGACTTTACTCCCTGGCACTCAAGACCTCGGTTTTGTTCGTCTTGGTTTAGGAGTGAAGTACAATGCCTATCTGTCTGCTGGAGTAAGACCTATTCATTCGGATAAGTCCGTATTGGATATTTATTTAGATGGTCGTTATACGCGTTACCAACTAGAGCATCCGCTCTTTGCTGCCGAGCAGGATAATAGTCAGATTAAGGAGCATCGTTATTCGCTAGGGGCTCAATATACGAGTGTGCTAGGTGATGACCATAGCTTAGGGCTTAAGGCTGAGTATAGTGCAGAGCGACATAACTATAATGCTCACCCTACAGCGACTCTCAAGCATAATCAGTTTGTCCTAAGTGGAAGCCTAGATAATGCTCGGGCTAAAGATGCTGATTGGACTTATTCGTTCACTCCTTCGTTTCGTTATGTGTCTGTGAATGGGCTGCGCAATATGAACCGCTATCTAGACCCTGCAGAAGGTAATCTCAAGTTAGAGGGTATGCTTGGCTATAAACTAAGTGAAACGATGCTTGTCGGTGCGGACTTGGGAATACAGACGATATTTTATGGAGACGATAGTTATCGCATGACGCTTGGTTATGGTATTGAGCCTACAGAGGATGCAAACTCTAAGCTCTACAATGCTTTCTCTCCATTCTCATCATTTACTCTGCGTCCATTTATTACTCTAGGGCATGAAGAGCGTTTGAGTACGCGCCTAGGCTTGCGTTTGGATAACTATAGTTTTGATGATGCGTTTTGGGATAGAGATAAACCACGTGTTAAACGTATCAAGATTGCTCCGGATGTACATGTTCGTTGGACTTTCGCTCCTTCTTGGCGAGCAGACCTACATCTTACGGGCGAACTGAAGCCTAATGCTTTAGGGGATTTGCTTCAAGAAATGCCTTATCTAAATTTGTATAGGGGAGCTACGCCTACCTATAGCCCTATAAAAGCTGATTTAGGTGTTTCGGGGTTGATTACACCTGCGCTTAGTCTTAAAGCCTATGCTGAGTATCAGTCTTATCTGTCAGCCCTTAATTATTTAGCTTCAGAATGGCGTGAGAATAGCCCTGTGCTGTTTGAGCCTTTGGTGCAAGAGTCGGGCTCACGCATGACCTTGGGTTTAGGGCTTCAGTATAGAATGTTTAAGCGACTTAGCGTAAACGTAGATACTCGTCTGAATAAATGGAGCGACGGGCTCTATGGTCGTCCAAAGATGGAATTAGATTTGGGACTTGTCTATAAGCCAACAGATAAGTTGGAACTGAATGCCAGCTATGCTTTGAGTTATGGTATCAAGCAACTAGTTATGCTTTCTCCTGAGATTGCAACGGGTAATTCTGTACCTCATCCTGCTCTGGACTATGAGGTGGAAGCTCTGCGCACATATTCACTAGCTCAGTTTGGTCTTAGCTACGAAGTGCTACCACGTTTGAGCGTGAGCTTATTCGGGCATCTAATTCCTGATGCTTCTTCAACGCTATATTACGGCTATACGCCTCAGCGTATCTCTGCTAATCTCGGAGTGGCTTATCGTTTCTAGACGTGGATAGACCTATGATGAACTGGCGGCAGCTCCTCTCAGATAGACGAGTAGGAGCAGAGACGAGACAAGGTGGGGGCGGTGATTATGCGCGTAGTGAGTTTGAGCGAGATTATGATAGATTGGTTTTTTCGCCCCCTTTCAGACGACTGCAAAATAAGACGCAGGTTTTCCCTCTTCCTGGTAACGTCTTTGTTCATAACCGCCTGACCCATAGTCTTGAGGTTAGTTGTGTAGGGCGTAGCTTGGGTAATATGGTCGGTACTGCCTTGCAACGCAAGTATCCGGACTTGGGTATTGACTTTCGTAGCTCGTTGAGTGCAATCGTGAGTGCTGCATGCTTGGCTCATGATATGGGTAATCCGCCCTTTGGGCATAGCGGTGAGCGTGCTATTGGTGCGTACTTTACTGAGGGTAATGGCTTGCAGTGGCGAGAAGCCGTGGAGGCAGAAGGGCACCGATGGTCAGACTTTACTCATTTTGAAGGTAATGCCAACGCTTTACGCTTGCTCACTCATCAGTTCTTAGGTCGTAGGGCTGGGGGCTTTGCCTTGAGCTATAGCACCATAGCAAGTATTATTAAGTATCCCTATAGTAGTGAGTGTGCTGGCGGACATGGTAAGTTTGGGTTCTTCCAAACGGAAGAGGCTACTATACGCGATTTGGCTGAAGAGCTAGGGCTCATACGCTTAAGTGGCGATGGTGAACCGTTGCGCTATGCTCGTTATCCGCTTGTTTATTTGGTGGAGGCCTCAGATGATATTTGTTATCAAGTAATGGATATTGAAGATGCCTACAAGCTCAATATCCTAAGCTATGAGGAGGCTAAGAGTATACTATCGGCTTTCCTTGATGAGTCTGAGCGTGTCTATATGGAAGACTTATTCCGAGATATCACCGATGCCAACGAACGCATTGGCTACCTCCGAAGTAGAGCGATAAATGCGCTTGTAGAGGAGACAGCACAGATTTTTATTGAGCATGAGGAGCAGATTTTATCAGGAGTATTCACTGGAGGACTTCTGTCTCACCTTAGCGAACCACGAAACTCAGCAATGAAGTACTGTAGTCAGGTCGCATGGGATAGGATTTATCGCTCTAAGATGGTCATTGATATGGAGCTAGCTGGGCATAGAATCTTTACCTCATTGCTAGATAAACTATTGCACGCTTTGGCGCATCCCGAACACCTATACAGTAAGGCTTTATTGGATAGGGTGAGTTCGCAGTACAATGTCCATGAGACGAGTTACTATGGACGTATTCAGTGTGCGCTTGATTATATCTCAGGTATGACAGACCTCTATGCGCTTGACCTGTATAGGCGTATTACGGGGATGAACCTTCCTGCGGTCTAGAGACCATTGCATAATAGGGCACTCGCTACGTTATTATCGACATTCAGGCTTGGTCATTTACATAAGTAAACTCCCTTCGCCTTCATTCTCAATGCCTTGCGATTACCCTATTCTACAAAGCCTCTCTCTCATTTACAAGGTTTACTTGTTATTTCGGAGACCGTCGGGCGGTTTCATCTAAGGAGAATACAATCGGGTGATTGGATTCTTATCTTAGCCATGTCCTATAATTTGTGTATATTTGCGACAAGAGAATAGCCTAGATGACCAAAGAAGAACTGGATGCCCTCGTAGCACTCCGTTATAATCTGGATAAACTGAGCCAATTAGTGGTGGAGCAGACGCAGCTGTTGCGTACGCAAGCCTCTGAGATTAAGCGACTCCAGGCGGAGCGTCAAGCACTTCTAGATGAAGTGAGTGAGTGGCGTGCAAATGGTCGGATGGTCGAGATAGCGCAGAGCTTCTCGGGGGATAACCTCGGGCGAGATATGGCTCTGAGTTACTTGGAAGATATTATAGAGGAAGTCAAGCAGTGCCTAAGGCAACTGGAACAAGAATAATAATAGGTGATGAGCCAGCAAGAGCGTGAGCAGCGTATAACACTTAGGGTGGAGGATGTTCCTCTTAAGCTTATAGTACCAGCATCACAGGAATCATACTACCGCAGAGCGGCTAGTGACCTTGCTACCACGGTAAGCCTTTATCGTGCTCGTTACCCAATGCAAGCAGGGATGTCACCGATATCCCATATACTTATGGCGGCTATTGATGTCGGTTATCGCAGTCAGTTATGGCGAGAGTCGGCGGATACACGCTCTCTACTAGGAGAGTTGTCAGAGCTTAATGAGCAAGCTGAGCGCATGTGGGTCGAACATCGCCATTTATTGTCTGAACTAGAGAACAGCTTAGAGGTACAATCATCAAAAGACTAATCCTTCTAGATAGAGTCCTATTCTCCCAGTTTTTATATTAAGTGTAAATCAAAGAAACTAAATGGGAGTAGTCTTAACTATTGTTGTAGTATTAGCAGCCTTTCTCTTAGGTGGAGCCATTATGTGGTTTGTTAATGAACGCCTACTGAAAGAGAAAACAAACTCTATCCTCAATGAGGCGACTAGAGAGGCTGAGGTACTAAAAGAAAAGAAACTTCTCGAAGTCAAAGAGAAGTTCCTCCAGCTGAAAAGCGATTTGGAGAAGCAGGTGGCCGACAATAATGGTCGCATTAAGCAGAGCGAGAATAAACTCAAGCAGAGAGAAGAAAATCTGAATAAGAAGCAAGACGAGCTCGGTAAGCGCAATAAGGAGATTGATGCTCTTAAGGAGTCATTAAGTCATCAGCAGAGTGCTTTAGACAAGAAAAAGCAGGATGTTGACCTCCTTCATCAGAAGCAAGTTGCCGAGCTTGAAGCTATCGGAGGTCTGAGCGCAGATGAAGCTCGTGACCGCATCATCGAGAGCCTCAAAGCAGAAGCACAAGACCAAGCTCAGAGCTATATCAATGATATTATAGAGGATGCTAAGCTGACTGCCAATAAGGAGGCCAAGAAAATCGTTATCCAAAGTATTCAACGAGTAGCGACAGAGACTGCGATAGAGAACTCTGTCACTGTCTTCCATATTGATAGTGACGAAGTCAAAGGACGTATTATTGGTCGTGAAGGTCGTAATATCCGAGCTCTTGAGGCAGCAACGGGTATTGAAATAATTGTAGATGATACTCCAGAAGCTATTGTCCTCTCAAGTTTTGACCCTGTGCGTAGAGAGATTGCTCGCTTGGCTCTGCATCAGCTTGTTCAAGATGGACGTATTCACCCTGCTCGTATCGAAGAGGTCGTAAGTAAGGTGCGTAAGCAAATCGAAGAAGAAATCATTGAAACAGGTAAGCGTACTGTCATTGACCTTGGTATTCATGGCATGCATCCGGAGCTAATCCGCATCGTGGGTAAGATGAAGTATCGTAGCAGTTATGGTCAGAACCTGCTTAGCCACTCACGAGAAACGGCTAACCTCTGTGCTATTATGGCCAGCGAACTAGGTCTGAATGTGAAGAAGGCTAAGCGTGCAGGGCTATTGCATGATATTGGTAAGGTGCCTGATGACGAGCCAGAATTGCCACACGCACTCCTCGGTATGAAGCTGTGTGAGAAGTATAAGGAAAAGCCAGATATCTGTAATGCTGTAGGTGCTCACCACGATGAGATTGAGATGGAGAGCCTTATAGCTCCGATTGTTCAAGTGTGTGACGCTATTAGTGGTGCTAGACCGGGAGCGAGACGAGAGCTAGTAGAGGCATACATCAAGCGTCTCAATGACCTTGAGCAGTTGGCTGCTTCTTATCCGGGTGTTGTGAAGACTTACGCTATTCAAGCTGGTCGTGAATTGCGTGTGATTGTCGGAGCGGAGAATACAGATGATAGTACGATTGGAACGCTTAGCAATGAGATTGCTCGTCGTATCCAAGACGAAATGACTTATCCGGGTCAGGTGAAAATCACTGTAATACGTGAGACAAGGTCGGTAAGTTTCGCTAAGTAGACCAAGCCAACTAAGTATAAAATAAGAAGGGGCTATGTAAGATTTAATCTTGCATAGCCCCTTTTAGGTGGAAAATACATGTACAAAAGATAATGTCTAAGCGTATGAAAGTTCTGCACTCAGCGAAGTCTGTACAAACTACGGCTGAAGTTTGTGCAGACTACATGTGTAGTTTGTACAGACTACAGCTGAAGTCTCTAGAAAGTACTACGTACTTACAAATTTAAGTGTGCGTACTCACTGAAATAAGTACGTGTACTTACAAAAGTATTTACGCGTACTCACGAATGTGTTTACGCGTACCTACTGATTACTCTTGTTAGGGCTATAGTCTCCTCTTATTATTTATTATCTTTGTTGCTATATAAGAAATAAAAGAAATGATACACTCTGAATATCATATCGTTGTCCTTGGCGCAGGGGAGAGTGGTGTAGGAGCAGCACTCCTTTGTCAGCAGAAAGGACTAAGCGTATTTGTCTCTGACTATGGTCAAATCGCTCCTAAGTACAAAGCCGAATTAGAGTCTGCTGGTATCCCTTATGAAGAGGGTAAACACACTGCAGAACTCATCCTTACAGCACAAGAAGTAATCAAATCGCCCGGTATCCCTCATAAAGCACCTATTATACAAGCTCTCATTGAGAAGGGTACACCGATTATCAGTGAGATAGAGTTTGCTGGTCGCTATACACCAAGCAAGTTTATTGGCATTACAGGAAGTAATGGTAAGACGACGACGACGATGTGGCTCTACCACATGCTTCATACTGCTGGCTACCGAGTGGGCTTAGCCGGAAATGTGGGCTTTAGCTTGGCTCGCCAAGTGATGCTAGAGGAGCAACCTGAGTATTATGTGGTCGAGTTGAGTAGCTTCCAACTTGATGATATGTATGATTTCCACGTACATATTGCGCTCATTATGAATATCACGCCTGACCACCTTGATAGGTATCATTACAATTTTGAGGAGTATGCGATGGCTAAGATGCGCATCTTGCAAAATCAAACTTACGAAGATGCCTTTATTTATTGGGGCGAAGACGAGTTCTTAGCGAAGTATGTGCTTGCTCATCAGCCTATGGAGCAACGCTTGTTGCCCTTCCATACTTACCCTCAAGTAGGGGCTGCTGCTGATAAGAGTGATGATGGTTTGATGCGTTTGCACTTTGAAAACAAGACTTTTGAGTATCCTATTAGTGAGCTAGCTCTTCAAGGGCCACACAACCTGCAGAATGCTATGGCAGCTTCTTTGGCTGCTCTTGCTGTGGGGATTTCCGAAGATGCTTTGAGAAAGGCTCTACATGATTTTGTAAATGTACCTCACCGTCTAGAGAAGATTGCTGTGATTGATGGAGTACGCTACATCAATGACTCTAAGGCGACGAATATCAATTCTACTTATTACGCTCTGCGCACGATGACGACCCCTTATGTGCTTATCCTCGGAGGAACAGATAAGGGTAATAAGTATGAAGATATAGCTGACTTAGTCGTTGCGGGAGCTCGAGCTCTTGTATTCTTGACGAAGGATTCGGCAAAGCTACATGCTACCTTTGATGGTCGTGTTCCTCATATTGCAGATGCGCTGAGCATGGAAGAGGCTATTGCGCTCAGCCGTTCGTTTGCAAAGAGCGGAGATACAGTGCTACTGTCTCCTGCATGTGCGAGCTTCGACTTATTTAATAATTATGAGCATAGAGGAGATTGTTTTCGTGAGGCTGTCCTTGCTCTTAAACCACAAGATGAAGACTGCAATTAGTTTATGAGTGAAGTCAAAAAGAAAAAATCTTTTTTTAGTTTTGATACGCTGAGACAGTATAATATCTCTTTGATATTTCTCATCGTAACACTTTTTGCGGTATCGCTTTACTCAATCAGTACGGCTTCTACGGCTGAAATTGCGGACTCCTATTTTAAGGGAAGTGCAGACCCTGTTTGGGGACATATTTTCAAGATGGTAGTGGGTTTTATAGCTCTCGTTGTATGCGCTGTATTGCCTGCCCGAAATATGCGTATTCCTATCGCTCCGGCATATATACTGATGTGTATTGTGCTTGTTTTGTTGTTGCCAGTCTTTGGTAAAACGGTTAATGGCGCTACTCGTTGGATACGTCTTCCTTTTATTCCGATGGATATACAGCCCTCGGAGTTTCTGAAGCTCGGCTTAGTGTTCTTATATGCGTTCTTTGGCTCTGAGCGACTAAAGGAATCTCCTGATAAGGACCCGCAATGGTTTCTACACTATGGAATGCCGTCTATTCTTGCCTTGTTTCTGATTCTTATAATAGGAATTCAGAATGTTTCTACTGGTCTGATTTTGTTGATATTTATTGTCCTATATCTCTTTGTTCTCAGACTGCCGATGAAAATATGGTTGGGCGTTTCGGGTGGTTTTATGGCACTTGTTGCTGTCGGGTTTATAGGGCTGTATATGATACCGAAGAGTTCTCTATCTGTTGATAGTCGTCTGTATACAGTTAAATGCCGTATTGAGCGTAAGCTTAGCTCTACAAGCTCTGATGAGTTTGAGATTAACGACCAAAATAGACAAGAGAAATACAACAAAATAGCCTTAGCTAATAGTCGCTTATTCTTGGGGCAAGGCTTCGGGCGTAGCAAGATGAAAGATGTTTTGCCCATGGCTAGCTCGGACTATGTGTATGCTGTCTTGATAGAAGAGTTAGGGCTAGTAGCCTTAATCGGTGTACCTGCTTTGTATGTGTGGTGGTTTGTGATTGCTGGCATCTTAGCCAAGCGAGAGAAAAATCCATTCTTGCAAGCTGTGCTTTATGGCATTGGTCTTGTTTTCCCTTTGCAGGCCCTCGTCAATGTTGTCGTTGTGAGCGGACTATTTACTACGGGGCAGCCTTTACCTTTCTTAAGTGCTGGGGGCTCATCATTGCTTGCTAGCTGTATCGCCTTAGGCTTTATGCTGTCTATTAGTAAACGACAGTATGAGCGTCTTCATGAGCAGCCTAAGGAACTATCAAAGTAAATTGGTGTTGCGTTGGTATAAGAATTATTCCCTAAGGATATAAAAACTTAGTAGAGATGGAACAAACGAAAACTATTAGTCGTGTCATTATTAGTGGAGGCGGTACGGGCGGTCATATCTTCCCTGCGCTATCTATCGCTGATGCTATACGTGCGAAGTATCCCGAGGCGACCATTCTTTTTGTCGGAGCTGAGGGGCGTATGGAGATGACGCGTGTACCTGCGGCTGGATACAACATAATCGGCTTGCCCGTTCAAGGCTTGCAACGTACACATATATGGCGCAATGTGGGTGTGATTAAGAACTATCTGCTTAGCCTATATAAGGTGCGCAAGACTATTAAGGACTTTAATCCCGATGTCGTGGTTGGTGTCGGCGGTTATGCGAGTGCGCCAACACTTAAGATGGCGCAGATGCTCGGTATTCCCACCCTCATTCAAGAGCAAAACTCATACGCAGGGGTAACAAATAAGTATCTGAGTAACTCGGCTAATCGCATTTGTGTCGCTTACCCTGATATGGAACGTTTCTTCCCTAAGGATAAGATTGTGCTAACGGGTAATCCTATTCGCCCTCAGATTGAACATCTATCTGTTGATAGGGCAGAGGCACTTGCTTACTTTGGCTTAGAGGATAAGGGGCAAGCTATTGTCCTTGTTATTGGGGGAAGCTTGGGTGCACGCACTATCAATGATAGTATCGCTCAGCATTTAGATGAGTGGGAGGCTTCGGGTGTGACGCTTATTTGGCAAACAGGTAAAGGCTATATCGATGAAGCGCAGTCTAAGCTATCCAATTATAAAGGTTCAGTCTATTGCTCTGCCTTTATTGATAGAATGGATTATGCTTATTCTTTAGCAGACCTTGTGGTGTCTCGTGCAGGTGCAAGTACTATTTCGGAGCTTTGTCATTTGGGTAAGCCTTCTATTTTAGTGCCTTCGCCTAATGTAGCCGAAGACCATCAAACCAAAAATGCAGAGGCGCTTTCGACACGCTCGGCAGCGGTATTGATTAGAGATGTGGATAGCCGTTCTGAGCTAAGTGCGACCGCACTCTCTCTTGTGGCTGATAAGGACAAGCTCTCTCGCCTAGGTGCAGGGGCTAAGGCCCTTGCTGAAGGACAATCGGCAGAGCGCATCTTGGCTGAAATAGAAAAGATTGTTCTATCTAAATGATTAATTTCGGTAAGCAAATTGATTAGCTTGTCGTATTTGTGTGTTTTCCACTAGGAAGTGCAAACTGTTTTAGAAGCTTTTTTTTAAAAAAAAGTAGTATCTTCGCAAAGTATTCTTTCGGGAACACAATATATTTTTTGAAATAAGAAGCGTTATGCTCATCTCTAAGTCGGGAACGTAGGAAATTCAAGACTTAATCCAGAGTGACAGCATAGTGGTTCTCACGCATAAGCGTGGGACTACTATCTCCATTCTCTGGATAAGGTTTTTCCTACGACCTCCGACTTAGACGTGGACATAGTCAGTTCCACGCTTCTAACATCTAAGCAACTAAAAGCCGAGAGGTACTGGGTAGGCATGTAAAATCTATTATGGAAATTTTCCAAGAGTGGCTGAGAAATAACGGCTACCGTTTCGAGGTAAATCAGGTTGGTATTACTTTCAAGCATCAAGGAGATACCTTCATCATTGCCGACAATTCTGGAGATGAACATTTTCTCCAAATCATAATGCCAATGGTTTACCGACTGAACGATTTTGATGAAAAGCAAAATGCTTTCGACGCTTGTAATAAGCTGACTAGCTCTATCAAGTGCCTCAAGGCATTCGTTATTGATGGAGATTCTGTCTGGTTAAGCACCGAGATATTTATCGATCATACCCCTGAACTTGATGATTTTATGGAGAGACTTCTGGATATTCTACAGGAAGGTAGGATGAAGTTGAAAAAAATGCTTTAATATGATGTTAGATTTTGTGTTTGAATCTTCGGATCACATCAGGTATCAAAACGGAATTCATGTTTCTGGACCACATGGTGGAGCAAGGCGTGCTGTCAAGGTTGAACCAAATACGAATGGATGTGAAGGATACAACATTCAAGGAGGAGATGGCTATATTGTCACCATTTACAATCTTGACGGACTTCATCCTCTCTGGCAAAATAATGTACAGATGAGTCCAAAACCTATGAGGGTTATTAGTAGAGTGCAGGATAGAATTGTTTTGCGAGGATATATAGTTCAGGCAATGTCTCCATTTGGTTGGATTGATTTTGAAGGACAAAACTATGGGTTGACTATCATTTTGAAAGATGATGAGATCGAAAAATGCGTACTTCATATGCATGATAGAAAAGTTGATATTGAGTATCTGAAATAGAATTTTAGACATACAATTATCTAGATATAAATAACGGTTGCTTACGTCAATAAGCAACCGTTGTTTTTACGGGAAAAAATTTAAGATGGTAAGGGATGATATGAACCCCGAAAGTTAGATAAAAAATATTGGTGGGCTTTTGGAGGAGGGGGCTTATGAGTAGTAAAAAAGAAAGAAGACCAATTTTTCAGATTTGCTAAGGTATATGCATCTTCTAGATGCTGGTTATTTGAGTATATCCGTACCGCCGATGGTATCAATAGAAACTATAGCTCCGTTTAGATCTAATTTGCTTGTATCCTTTCAGATTTAGTCATATATAAGTAGGCTGAGTCTTTTTGCTAGAGGTTATATCCTGCCTCTGGCTTATATTTTATCCTAGAGTTGCACTTAAGAGTCGAATGTGCATTATAAGGATAAGTGGTAGTCGTTTTGGGCGATTACCACTTATTTTTATAACTTTGTGTACAAACATAAGAGAATTAAGCACATGAAATTATCAAGAATAGACTTACAGGTACTAGATATTGTATCGAGAGACGCTCGAATAACCATTAAGGATATGGCCGAAGAGTGTGGTGCCTCTCGTTCTTCAGTTAACCAACATCTTATGAGCTTGATGGCGGCTGGGGCAATCGCTAGCTCTGGTTTTCAAATCAATCCTAAGATATTAGGTTATGGCACTTGTACGTATGTGGGCATTCACATAGAGAGAGGTGCTACCTTGAGAGAAGTTATTGAGGACCTCAAGATGGTTGATGAGATTGTGGAGTGTCATATCACAACGGGTTCTTATGCCTTGCTTATTAAGTTGTATGCTAAGGATAATACAGACCTCTTGCGCATTCTTAATCAAAGTATACAGAGCATTGATGGCGTTGCAGGTACAGAGACTCTGATTTCTCTAGAAATGGCTTTCGATAGAAACATACGTATCCCAAGCCATAACAAGCGGAAAGAACATAAGTAATATGCAGGAGGAAGAACGCTTAAAAAGCTTCTCTCTTTTTGAACTCGTCTCTTCGGTTCGCCGTTGCATAGAGAGTTCGTTTAATAAGAAATACTGGATCCGAGCCGAAAGTAGTGATGTACGCACTGCTGGCGGTTCGGGTCATTGTTATTTAGAGCTACTAGAGAAAGATGAGGCGCATAACGTCAAAGCTCGTGTGCGTGCCAATATATGGCGACAGAGTTATCTGACGATTAGCGAGCGACTGAAGTCTGCTGGCTTGCCTCCTCTTGCTTCGGATATGAGTCTTTTGTGCCTTGTACAGGTGCAGTATCATGAGCAATATGGCTTAAGTTTGCTTATTCATGATATTGACCCTAGTTATAGTCTAGGTGAAATAGCTCGTAGGCGTCAGGAGACTATTCAGCGTCTTAAGCGTGAAGGTGTCTATGATGCCAATAAGTTGATGGACTTGCCTCGTCCATTGCATAAGCTCGCCATTATATCTTCGCCAACGGCAGCTGGTTTTGGCGATTTTATGAACCAACTGATGGGCAATGCCTATGGCTTTAAGTTTTATACAGCCCTCTATACCGCTCAGATGCAGGGCGACCGTACGACAGAGAGCGTGATTGCAGCCCTTGAGCGTGTCGCCAAAAACTTGGATAAGTTCGATGCCGTGGTGGTTATTCGTGGTGGTGGTGCGACGAGCGAGTTACGGGCTTTTGATGATTATGACTTGTGCTACTACTGTACTCAGTTTCCTCTGCCGATTATTTCGGGTATCGGGCATGAACGAGATGTGAGCGTCTTAGATATGGTCGCCAATACTTCGCTTAAGACGCCTACTGCCGTAGCGGAGTTTTTGATACATGGTATGCTTCGTGAATATAATGAGGTTGAGTTGCGTCGTGAGCGTCTGATGTCCGATGTGGCACTTAAGCAAACAGAATGGCATAGGAAACTTGATGAGCAATGCCTCAAACTCCCTAATGTCGCAGGGCGACTTCTGCAACGAGAGCAGTTGCGACAAGCCAACCTAAGGCAGAGGTTAGTGATGGCTTCTAAGAGTGTGCTAGATAGGGAGCGCCGTTTAGTAGAACGAGTAAGCACAATTTTACCCCTTCATATGCGTTCTTGTTTACAGCGTGAACGTCAGACCTTAGAGCAGAATATACAAAGATTGAAAATGCCTGTTAGGCAGCATCAGGCTCGTTATGAGACCGAGCTGTCAGCACGAGAGCAAAGTTTGCGTCTTGCACACCCGGATAATATCCTCAAGAGGGGCTTTGCTGTCGTGCGCCAATCGGGTAAGCTAATTACCTCTGGAGCCTCTATTGCTTCGGGCGATAAATTAGAAATACAATTAGGTAAATCAAAATTATCTGTCACAGCTGATTGATAACTATCAGAAAATGCTAACTTTGTTACGCCTCTACCAATAAGGTAGTATCAAAAAGTTGTGGTAGTTTTTTAGATAAGTAATATCAAACATCAAACATCAAGATATGGACTCACAGATACAAGCCCTCACAGAGAAGGTCTATCAAGAAGGCGTCCTCAAAGGAGAACAAGAAGCAGCTAAAATCTTAGCTGATGCCAATGCTCAAGCAGAGCAAGTAGAGCGTGACGCTCGTGCTCGTGCGGAACAAATTATTGCCGAAGCTCAGCGTTCGGCAAGCGAACTGAAATCAAATACAGAGCGAGAACTCAAACTAAATGCGAGCAAGCTCATTGAAGCGACTAAGGCAAGCATCGTGGACGTTCTTGCAGGCCGCATTGCTGGCGATAGCGTGCAGGCACTTACCGCTAATCCTGAACTCTTGCAACGAGTAGTGCTTGAAATAGCTAAGGGTTTTGACCTCAAGCACGGCGTTGAAATCACAAGCAATCAAGCCGAAGAATTGAAGGCTTATTTTGCTCAAAATGCTAAGGCTCTGCTTGAAGAAGGTCTAACGATTAAGCAGGTTGCCGGTAAGTCGACTCAGTACACTATTCGTCCTCAGAATGGTAGCTTCAAAGTGGAAATAGGCGAGCAGGAGTTTGTTGAGCTCTTCAAGAGTATTCTTCGTCCTCAGCTTGCTCAAGAACTCTTCTAGTCTAATGGCTAAGTATTATGCGTTAATAGCTGGGCTTCCTAATCTTAGTTTAGAGCAGCAAAAGCCGCCCTATACTCAAGATGAGTTCTATGCCGAGCTAGAAGAAATACTCTCCAAGAAGGACCTTGCCCTCCTTGATTGGCTAAGACTTGAGCAAAGCAATAAAGAGCTCATACGACTTTATCGTGCTGGTGCTTTCGAGCCTAGGCCTGAGGGGCAAGAAGACCCTGAGGAAGAAGATGATGCGGAGACCTTGCTCCCTACCCGAGAGTTAAGGCGAATAGCCACGCTTGCTCGCCAAGGTGAGTGGGTGCGCAAGAGCGAACTATTGTCCCATTATATGCTTGCTTTTGTGCGTGAGCGGTACTACGAGCCTAATGAGGATGAGGCCGATACAGAGGGCTCTCGCCCTTTATCGCCTCTTTCTGATGAAGACAGATTGGCTCAACTTTACTACAATGCGGCGGCAAATAATAAGAATGAATTCGTTGCTTCGTGGTTTCGTTTCAATCAAATCTTACGTAATTTGTTAGCACTCTTTACTTGTAGACGTCTTGATTGGGAGCCTCGTCAGTATCTTGTCGGGGACGATGAGATTACCGAGAAGTTGCTCACAAGCAAGGCTAAAGACTTTGATTTATCGGAAGAAGTGCCTTATATCTCAAGTCTGATTACGATTGCCGAAGAGGCGGATATTGCTAAGCGTGAGCGTATGATTGATGCGTTGCGCTGGCGTTGGCTTGAAGACGAAACAGATTGGACTGTCTTTGATATTGAGAATGTGCTAAGTTACTATTTGCGCCTAGGTATTATTGAGCGTTGGGATGCTTTGGATAAGGAAAAGGGCGCAGAAGTCTTTAGGCAAATCGTTATGGGGCTAAAGGCGGAGAGCAATGCTTCCTTGTCTGAATTTAAGCTCAAGGCTAATCGCAAGTAAGGAATAAGTTAGAGATAAATACAGAAAGAGTGGCTGTTGGTTATGCTAAGACCGACAGCCACTCTTGTTTGTAATTCTATTCTCTACCCCTCGGTAGTAAGTACGTCGTACTTACTTTTGTATTTACGCGTACTTGTTTTAGTAAGTACGTGTACTTATGTTGGTGTTTACGCGTACTTACTTTAGTGAGTACCTCGTACTCATTGTTAATCTTTGATAGTAAAATTTTGAATAGAAAAGGAATTTATCTTTCCCTTACTGTTCAAATAATTGCTACTTTTACTAGATGCGAGAATGAGTAATATATTGTGCTCCGTGCGCAGTTAGGATTTCTAATATCCCTAATACTAACTAATTTTATAGACACCGACTTTAAATAATAGATAAACATAAAAGAATATGATTAAACTTCTGTACATTCATGGCTATAATAGTACAGGAAATTCAAATACCGCAACTCAGTTAAAAGCCTCATTTGAAGGCAGTAACTTAGAGGTGCATTCTCCTGATGTAGACCCTAATCCAGACATATCCATTCCAGTGCTAACAAACTACATCAAAGAGCATGGTATTAGGATTGTTATGGGCTCTTCTCTTGGGGGTTTCCTAGCCCTAAAGCTGAAAAATCTTGTCGATTACACAATCATCTGCAATCCATGTGTCTATCCCTCTATTGAACTGCCCAAGATAGGTGCTGAAGATTTAGCCCCTAAGTATAAGCCGTATGAGTATGATGTCCTAAGTTTTGATAGTGAGACAAGAGCACACACTACCGCATTTTTAGGTCTAAATGATGAAGTTTTCTCTTACAAAAAAGAATTAGAGGCCGAGAATATAAGGCTTATTTTGACCGATGATTATCACAGAATGTCCACTCATACAATCCTTAATACGATTGTTCCTGTGATTAAAGAACTCTTGGCAAAAAGTCTGTCTTGATTTTAGTGCTAGCTCGGATGGCCGTTTGTAGTATTGAGTGGAATTAACTACCTTTGCACTCAAATAATTAGTTACAACCCAAATAACAAAAAAATTAGCCCTCGAGTAGGGTAGTATTTATAAACATACTGAATGGCAGTAGACAATAAAAAGGTAAAGTTCGAGTATCGTATCAACCAAGAGATACGCTCACGCGAAGTGCGTCTCGTTGGTGATAATGTAGAACAAGGCGTATACACAGTACAGGAAGCTCAACGCATCGCTAATGATTTAGAGCTTGATCTCGTGGAGATCTCTCCCAATGTAACGCCTCCTGTGTGTAGGGTGGTAGACTATCAGAAGTTTATCTATCAGCAGAAAAAGCACCAAAAGGAGCAAAAGGCTAAGGCTGTTAAGGTAGTTATTAAGGAAATTCGTTTCGGTCCTCAGACTGATGACCACGATTATAACTTCAAGCTTAAGCACGCTAAGGGCTTCCTCTCTGAAGGTGCTAAGGTTAAGGCTTATGTATTCTTCCGTGGTCGCTCGATTGTCTTTAAGGAGCAGGGAGAAGTTTTGCTTCTTCGCTTTGCAAATGACCTTGAAGACTATGCTAAGGTAGAAGCTATGCCAGTCTTGGAAGGTAAGCGTATGACGATTATGCTTGCTCCACTGAAGAAGCCACAAGGCAAGACTGCTGACACAAAGCAAGACGAAGAATAAATCTCAAAAGCTCCATCGCGCATAGGCTGCGTAGGTAGAGCCTTATTATAAACTAAATATATAAACAATTAAAATGCCTAAGCAAAAGACTAATTCCAGTGCTAAGAAGCGTTTTACGCTCACTGGGTCAGGTAAGATCAAGCGTAAGCACGCCTTTAAGCGTCACATCTTGACGAAGAAGACTAAGAAGCAAAAGCGTCACCTAACACACTTCGGCCTTGTGGCTAATGTGGACGTACGCGAAGTAAAGGAACTTCTCCGTATCAAGTAGTAGACCTTAATAGGTTAGTTTATTCACGATTTTAAGTAACAGAGGGGTTAGCCTTTAAGAGAATTCGTAAGAGTTCCGCTACCCATCACAAACAAATTTAACTATGCCAAGATCAGTAAATCATGTAGCTTCACGTGCTAAGAGAAAGCGTATCCTGAAGCTCACACGCGGGTATTATGGTGCTCGCAAGAACGTGTGGACTGTTGCCAAGAATACTTGGGAAAAGGGTCTAACATATGCTTTCCGTGACCGTAAGAATAAGAAGCGTAACTTCCGTGCTCTATGGATTCAGCGTATCAACGCTGCTGCACGTCTAGAAGGTCTTTCTTACTCTCGTCTTATGGGTGCTCTTCACGCAGCAGGTATCGAAATCAACCGTAAGGTTCTTGCCGATTTAGCTGTTAATCACCCAGAAGCATTTAAGGCTATCGTTAGCAAGGTAAAGTAAGAAGCTCTTACCCTTAGGGGTAGTGCTTGAAAAGTAAGGCTGTGTCAAGATTTTGGCACAGCCTTTTTCTTATCTAATGCTGATGATGTTTCAATGGAGACCATTGCATAATACGGCACTCGCTGCGTTATTATCGACATTCAGGCTTGGTTATTTACAAGAGTAAACTCCCTGCGCCCTCAGTCTCAATGCCTTGCGATTACCGCATTCTGCAAAGCCCCACAAAAGAACAAGTGAAACTTGTTCTTTTGGAGACCGTGCAACGGTCTCCAATGGTCTAGGCTAGGTTAGTGGAGCGGTTTCTAATTGGGGTTGTGTCACATTCTGCTTAAAATAATGTGTCGTTCTAATTATGTAAAGCTCGTGTTTTCAGAGAATTGAGTATTTAGGGAAGTTTTGCAGTGCGTGGTTTTGGCTAAATTGTTGCTTAATAGATTTGCATAATTAGAAAATAGTTATTACCTTTGCAGAGCAAAAGAGAAGGAGCTTATAGAGCTTCGAGGAAGTGTGGGTGAGTGGCTGAAACCAGCAGTTTGCTAAACTGCCGTACGGGTAACCGTACCACGAGTTCGAATCTCGTCGCTTCCGCTCCCAAGCGGTACCATAGCTCAGTTGGTAGAGCAACGGACTGAAAATCCGTGTGTCCCTGGTTCGACTCCTGGTGGTACCACAGAAAGGAAATGTACAGAAGTGCATTTCCTTTTTTTATTGTTTAGCCTTGAATTGATGTGTTGCGAGTATACTGGGGCTGTGTCGCGTAGTGTTGAGAGCTATGCTGGGCATTCAGCTTAGTATTGCTCTGAAAATTTATTCAAGTTTTTATGTCTTTCTCGCTCCTTAGTGCATACTAAAGTATTGATTATTGGGTAAATATTACTATCTTTGCAGAGCTAAAAATATCAAATAATGTACCTGAAGAGCCTTCTAGGCTTATTCTAGTGTCTAAGAATGAGCTAATTAGAGGGTGCTTCGTCTAACTAATTTAATTAACTAACAAACAAGAAATGGACACTTTAAGCTACAAGACCGTTTCTGCAAACAAGGCAACTGTTAGCAAGAATTGGGTTGTTGTTGATGCTGAAGGTCAGAGCCTAGGTCGCCTATGCGCCAAGGTTGCTAAACTCCTTCGCGGAAAGTACAAGCCCAACTTTACGCCACACGTTGACTGCGGTGACAACGTTATCGTAATCAATGCAGAAAAGGTAGTCCTCACTGGAAAGAAGTGGGACGACCGTGTTTACCTCAAGTTCTCTGGCTACCCAGGTGGTCAGCGTGCATTCAGCCCTCGCTTCCTTCAGTCTAAGGGTAGCGACCGTCTTTTCCGTAAGGTGGTAAAGGGTATGCTTCCTAAGAATCGTCTTGGTGACAAGATTCTTGGTAACCTATATGTATTCGATGGTCCTGAGCACAAGCATGAAGCTCAGCAACCTAAGTTCGTAGATGTTAACACGCTTAAGTAAGATTACTCACAGATGGAACTAATCAATGCTATTGGCCGTCGTAAGGCCGCTGTAGCCCGCGTGTATGTATCACTCGGCTCAGGTAAGATCACGATTAACAAGCGCGATATCGCTACTTACTTCCCTTCATCTATTCTACAGTACATCGTGCGTCAGCCACTTAACACGCTCGAAGTAGTAGAAAAGTATGATATTAAGATTAATCTTAAGGGTGGTGGTTTCAAGGGTCAGAGCGAAGCTGCTCGTCTAGCTATCGCACGCGCACTAGTAAAGATCAACCCAGAAGACAAGAAGGCACTACGTGCAGAAGGTTTCATGACTCGCGACTCTCGCTCTGTAGAGCGTAAGAAGCCAGGTCAGCCAAAGGCACGCAAGCGCTTCCAATTCTCTAAGCGTTAATAATTGGTTATCCAGTTGTTATTCGCGTTTAGTATCTAAATTAGGCCGATTAATCCTAGATTACTACCGCCTAATTGCAAGTATTATAAATACATTACAGAACGTAAACGAAAACAATTATGTCAAGAATATCATTTGACCAACTCCTCGAGGCAGGTGCACACTTCGGTCACCTAACTCGCAAGTGGAATGCAGCTATGGCTCCTTATATCTTCATGGAGCGTAACGATATCCACATTATCGACCTACATAAGACAGTTGCTAAGGTTGACGAAGCTGCTGAAATCGCTAAGCAAATGGCTAAGAGTGGCAAGAAGATTCTCTTCGTTGCTACTAAGAAGCAAGTAAAGGAAGGTGTTGCTGAGCTCGCTAAGAGCGTAAACATGCCTTACGTTACTGAACGCTGGCCAGGAGGTATGCTTACTAACTTCCCTACTATCCGTAAGGCAGTTAAGAAGATGGCTTCTATCGATAAGATGACAGCAGACGGTACTTTTGATAACCTCTCAAAGCGCGAAAAGCTACAGATTACTCGTCAGCGTGCTAAGCTAGAGCTTACTCTAGGTTCTATCGCTGATATGAATCGCCTTCCATCTGCCCTCTTCGTGGTAGACGTTATGAAGGAGCACATCGCAGTAGCAGAGGCTGTACGCCTCGGTATTCCTGTGTTCGCTATTGTAGACACCAATAGTGACCCACGTGACATCGACTATGTTATCCCAGCTAACGACGACAGCACTCAGGGTGTAGACCTAATCATTGGTGCTGTATGTGCTGCTATCGCTGAAGGTCAAGCTGAACGCAAGGCTGAAGGTGGTAAGGGTGACAGCGAAGACGGTGAAGAAGAACCACGTCGCATTAACAAGCGTGGTGGTCGCCGTGAACGTCGCGAAGACAAGCAGAGTGCTGAATAATCAGAGAGGATAAGTATAACTGATAAAATATAGAACCATTATAATGGCTGTATCAATCCAAGACATCGCTAAGCTCCGTAAGCTAACGGGTGCTGGTATGATGGACGTTAAGAAGGCTCTCGAAGAAGCTGTTGGCGACTTCGACAAGGCTATCGAACTGCTACGTAAGCGTGGTCAAGCTCTTGCTGCTAAGCGTAGCGACCGTGACGCTGAAGAAGGTTGTGTACGTGCTGCTAGCGCTGGCGATTTCGCTGTAGTCGTTGGTATCAAGTGCGAAACTGACTTCGTAGCTAAGGGTGCTGAGTTTATCGCTCTTACTGATGCTGTGCTTGCTATCGCTCTAGAAAAGCGCGGTGCTTCTAAGGAAGAAGTGCTTGCTGCTCCTATGGCTGATGGTCGCTCAGTACAAGACCACATCACTGAACGTAGTGGTGTATCTGGCGAAAAGATGGAGCTTGGTATCTACGAATTCGTTAAGGGTGCTGCTACTTGGGCTTATATCCACCCAGGTAACCTCATCGCTACTGTAGTAGCTTTCAACGAACCTCTAGAAGACCAAATGGCTAAGAACGTAGCGATGCAAATCGCTGCTATGAACCCAGTAGCTGTTACAGAAGATGAAGTTCCTGCTGAAATCAAGGAGCGCGAACTTAATCTTGCTCGTGAAAAGGCACGTGAAGCTGGTAAGCCAGAAAACCTCATTGAGAACATTGCTCAGGGTGCTCTGAAGAAGTACTACAAGGATTTCACTCTCCTTGATCAGCTCTTCTTCATTGACAATAAGCTAACTGTAGCTCAGTATCTGCACAGTGCAAGCAAGACGCTTACAGCTACAGCGTTCCACCGTGCTTCTCTCGTAGCTGAATAATTTTGTTGAACCAATAAAGTATATCAAGCAATATGAAGCAAGGTATTCACCCAGAGAACTATCGTCCTGTCGTGTTCAAGGATATGTCTAACGACGATATCTTTATCACACGCTCTACGATGGCTGCTAAGGAAACCATCGAAGTTGATGGTGTAGAGTATCCACTAATCAAGATTGAAATCTCAAGCACGTCTCACCCATTCTTTACAGGTAAGGCTAAGCTTGTCGATACAGCTGGTCGTGTGGATAAGTTCATGAGCCGTTACGGTAACCGTAAGAAGTAATTCACTTCACATATATAATAAGTAATCCCCCTGCTCTCCTTGTGAGGGCAGGGGGATTATTTATTGCTTCTCGATTAGATGAAACAGAATGAATTAAAGGAAAAATTCATTCCGTTTCTAATGCTATAATGAGCTTACTTAAGAGCTGCTAGAGCTGCTTCGAAGTTAGGGTCTTGAGTAATCTCAGGAACAAGCTCAGTGTAAACAACCTGACCAGCTTCGTTGATAACAACTACAGCACGTGCAAGAAGACCTGCAAGAGGACCATCTTGTTGGAGCACGCCATAAGCCTGTTCGAGCTCTTGGTTGCGGAAAGTAGAGCCTACAACTACATTGTCAAGACCTTCAGCTGCGCAGAAGCGACCAAGGGCAAATGGTAGGTCTTTGCTAAGGCAAAGAACTACTGTGTTTTCAAGATTAGATAGTTCTGCATTGAAGCGACGTACGCTAGCTGCACAAACACCTGTATCTACGCTTGGGAATATGTTGAGGACAACCTTTTTGCCAGCAAAGTCGCTGAGCTTTACTTCGCTAAGGTCAGCCTTTACAGCTACGAAGTCCTTAGCTACTGAACCTACTGCAGGCAGCTCGCCATTAAGGTTGATTGTAATAGAGTTTTTAAGTGTTACTGTTGCCATTTCTATTTAGTTATTAGAATTAGTTTATACTATTCTTTGAACCTGTATAACTTGGAGATAGTTCTATTAGGTCGTAATATCGTGTTTTATGAGACCATTGCATAATACGGCACTCGCTGCGTTATTATCGACATTCAGGCTTGGTCATTTACAAGAGTAAACTCCCTGCGCCTTCAGTCTCAATGCC
>QWCR01000245.1_pt1 | contig 31182 bp, 16 predicted proteins | sample 1972581 | NCBI WGS metagenome assembly QWCR01 (sample SAMN09866703, study PRJNA288562) | Human oral metagenome isolate pre4_saliva, whole genome shotgun sequencing... | isolation source: mouth | host: Homo sapiens | place: USA: California
GATTCCCCCACGGGTCACCATATGGACGATTAGCTCAGCTGGGAGAGCGCCTGCCTTACAAGCAGGATGTCGGCAGTTCGATCCTGTCATCGTCCACCATAGCTAAGAACCATCCGAATGGATGGTTCTTTTTTTATGTCGGCATTTGTGTCGTCACTTATGATGCTATGTAGCCTGTGGCGTTTTTACTTAATGGTCAAAAGGGAAGAGCACGGTATACCCCTCTCAAACGGCATTTCATGATGTTTGTTCGGGGCACACCGTGCTCTTCTTGTGCTTGTATGATTTAGGTAAAAAGGAACGCCACAAGGTTACTACGCCTAACTGCGTTCCTCAGGGGAAGGTTACTAAATAGTAAAAGGGAAGAGCACAGTATACTCCTCTCAAACGGCATTTCATGATGTTTGTTCGGGGCACACCGTGCTCTTCTTATGCTTGTATGATTTAGGTAAAAAGGAACGCCACAAGGCTACTACTCGTAACGGCGTTCCTCAGGGGGAGGTTGTTTTGGACTACGTTGTGATTTTCTGCGTGTAGGATATTGGTATGAATGCCATAAGGTGGGGAGTTGGTGTATATTTTAGGTAATATAATTAGAGAAAAAATCCAGGAGGGATAGCTATGAGTAGATTTGTACAGCCAGATAAAGAGGCAGAAAAAGCATTTCGGAAGATGGTGAAGGATAGTATTCTATTGATGCTAGCATCATTATAATAAAAGCCGTAACACAATGTACTATTGGGTCACAGCTTTTATATTTATTCGTTCGAAAATAATACACATTATGACGAACATATGTTATACTGTTAATGAAGAGTAAAACGTGGTTTAGGTTCATCTCCGAAAGGGGGTGATGCTATGTCAGTATTTGAAATACTTTCCCTAGGGATTAATTTCTTAATGCTCATAGTAGCGATTATCACCTTATATGTAATGCTACGGTGTAAGTAGTGTTCCTATAAAAGAAACCGTGCCTAATGTAAAGAGAAGTATCTCATCACGTTAGGCACAAAAATCAATTTTTTGATGAGCCTAACGCGCCACACGTTTTGCTCTTCTTTATATATAGGATAGCATATTTTGCAAAAAAGGTAAATGCAATCGTCTGTATATAAGGTCAAATATGGTAAAATATAGGTAGAATAGCAGAGGAAAAGGTAGTATAAAGTGGGAAACCGTGAAAAGGTTTTTTGCTATATTTTGACCAAAGTATGGATAGACCCAATAGGGGTCAAAAGATACGTATTGGAAGATGACTTAGACACCAATAACTAAGATGAAATGGAAACTGTATGAAAGACAAACGAACGTTAACATATACAATTGAAAATACAATAGCACCGACGTTAGGGGAATGGCTAGATACCCATCAATTTCCTCGGAAAACGATGAAAGAACTCTTCGGGGCGAAGGCTGTTCGATTAGATGGACAATTGTGTACGGCAAAATCTGAACTTTCAGAGGGAATGGTATTAGAAATTATTCCTCTAAAAGAACGTATCGACCACGACCCAATAGAAATGCCCTTAACGATAGACTATGAAGACGAAGACATTCTTATTGTAGATAAACCATCAGGAATCACGATGAATTCGAAAGAACAAGTATCCTTAGCGAATGGAGTAGCCCACTATTTTAAAATACATAAGATTTACGGAAAAGTACGATTTTTAAATCGTTTGGATCGAGACACGTCTGGATTGGTAGTAGTAGCCAAGCATGGCTTGGCACAACACTTTTACCAAATGCAGATGGATGATAATCGGTTGGAAAAATGGTACCGAGCGACGGTACAAGGGCGATTGGAACAAGCTCATGAGGTACTAGAACTACCTATCCGCAAAAGTGCAGATGGCATCCATCAAGAGGTACACCCAGAGGGTGTGATGACGAAAACGGAATATGAAGTTCTTCATTATGATGCGGCACAAGATACAACAGACCTACGCATTCGCTTGTGGACGGGCAAGACTCACCAAATTCGAGTGACCATGGCACATATAGGACATCCACTAGTATATGATCCGTTGTATGCTGATGAGGGAGTGTTGGAATCCAGACAGAGTGCATGGGGGATAGATGAGGCACAATGTCATAAAGGCTTACAACAAGAGGTAACAAATACAGCGAAAGGACAGATAGAAGACATAGGCAAGACGTTTGCTCTTAGGGCTTATCGTTTAGTGTGCTATCATATGCGAACAGGTGAGCAAATCGTAGTAGAAATATAATAGCCGTATATTTTTATAGCTGTAGTTACTAACCTAATTCTTACCAATGCTATAAAAAACGCGAAAAAGCACGAAAACTAAAATCGTGCGCGAAGTCGCGATTTTTGTGTGCGAAAATTTTAGAATCGTGCTTTTTTGTTCCATATTTAGTTTCTATGTGTGATATAAGAATCTATCGCTATTATGTTGTAGGGATGACCATAGCACTCTCCACTATTTATGGCAGGTAATGCACACCCAGTTGTTTTCTGTAGTAGTAGATAAATTGATAAATCCAACCGCTGAGGCTGCATCGATAAGTGTTTGTTCTTCTCCCTCTTGAATGCCACTCATAATGAATACGCCCTTAGGTTCTAAACAACGGTACGCATCATCTAGCAAACGTAGCAAGATAGGGGTAATAATATTAGCCACGATGAGAGAGGCTGTTTCCGCCACGCCTTCTAATAAATTATTTGTTCGTACAGTCACAACGGATTCCAATTGATTCATTGCCACATGGTTACGAGCGTTGGCTGTGGCTGTTTCATCTAGGTCAAAGGCTGTCACAGACTGAGCGCCAAGGGCTCCTGCGGATAAGGCGATAATGCCAGACCCTGTGCCCACGTCGAAGACCGTACTTTTAGGGGTTAAATGCTGAGACATCGCTTGGATCGCCAATCGTGTAGTAGGATGGTCCCCGGTGCCGAAGGCAATACCAGGTTCGATGCGAATGATGTGTTCCCCTTCACGAGGCGTATAATCGGACCAATCTGGAATAATGGCAAGATTGTCCGTCATAGGGATAGGAGGATATTGTGTTTTCCAATCATCCCAACCAGACTCATCAGCCATAGTAATAGATAGATTGAGAGGGCCGAAATCCATGGTGAAAGTTTTTTGTAATTGCTGGATCTCACTTTTTATAAGAGTCTCTAATTGGTCAATCTCATATAGGTCTGAATCTACATAGGCTTTCACAGTCACATCAAAGGAATCATACAGCTCCTCACGGTCTGGTTTGATAATACCAAATCCATCATCTGTGAGTTGATCAAATTCATAGGGATCTTCCATATAGACCCCTTCTGCACCTAGTGCGAGCAATGTATCTGTTATAAGTTCAGACGCTTCATGTGTCGTGGTCAGTGTAATTTCTAGCCATGCCATAGTGGTACCTCGTAAATAAAACGCAAATAAAACACAAATGCAACGTAAATATAGTGTATATATAACATAACAAAAGCATAACGTAATCATAAGCGGTTATATTATCATGTATACTAACGTATCTGTAGTTCGAAGTCGTGTTCACCGTTACTAATGACGACGTTAGTTATCACTAGTATACTATCATATCTGTCATACTTAGCGAAACCGCTTCTTGTAGGAAATTCTAAATATAGTACTATCTAATACATAGGGAGCACTTTCATTTGCAAAAACTGCGATTTTTTCCATTGAAGAAAAATTCATTTGCAAAAAGTGCGAAAATTTCCATTGAAAGTTTGCATTGTTACCAAGGTGGGAAAAATGCTATATTTTAAACTCAATGTAGATATACTCAAGTCATGCTAGAGGCTCACAAATTCATAGTAATGGGGATATAAGAAAAGGATAGCCGAGTCAACCTCAGTTATCCTTTTTAGATCCCCATATTATTTTTTCTTAAGTTTGTACGCAATGTACAGAGCACCAATCCAAACGGGAATGATGTAGATGGATGTGCGCATGGAATCCATTGTTAACATAACGCCTACTGCCATAGCGATGAAGGCAAAGCAGAAGTAATTTGTAAACGGATACAAGATGGATTTGAATTTCAATTCATCAAGGCGACCCTCACGAGCAAATTGTTTGCGGAATTTAAGGTGCGTCACTGGAATGATGAACCATGCAATGATGAGACCAGCTACGATGATAGCCAATAATTGTAGGAACACATCACTAGCACTTGGGAAGATGTATGTTAAGAATACAACGATCAAGGCTAAGGCTGCACAGAAGAAGGTAGCGATCAATGGCACTCCTGTAGCTGTTAAATTCTTGAAGATTTTAGGTGCATCACCAGATAATGCCATGCTGTGCAAAATACGAGAATTACTGTATAGCAAGCTATTGTACACAGATAATGCGGCTACTACAACAACGAAGTTCAAGATATGTGCGGCTGCGGGAATGCCAATGTTCGTAAAGATTTGGACAAATGGACTCGCATGAGTACCTAATTCGTTCCATGGAGATAGTGCCATGATGATAGTCATCGTACCTACATAGAAAATCAGGATACGAGCTAACAACTCGTTAATCGCTTTTGGTAACGTTTTTTCAGGATTTTCAGCTTCCCCAGCAGTGATACCAATGAGTTCCACCCCACCAAAGGAGAACATCACCACAGCGATAGAGGCGATGAAACCATACGCACCATTTGGAAACAATCCGCCGTGAACCCAAAGATTAGAGAAGTTTTGCGGAAATGTACCCATATCTCCGAAGAAGATGAGGAAGATGCCGAAACCAATCATAGCAATGATGGCAACCACTTTAATGAGTGATGCAAAAAATTCCACTTCTCCATAGGCACGTACATTGATGAGATTAATCGCCGTCACTAATGTAATACAAGCTAGTGTAGTCATCCAATGGGGAATACCAGGTAACCAGAAATCTAAGTATACTGAAATAGCAGCAAGTTCCGCCATACTGGCAAGCATGTACACAATCCAGTAATTCCAACCAGATAAATAGCCAGCAAAGGAAGACCAATATTTACTTGCAAAATAAGTAAAAGAGCCAGACACAGGTTCACGAACTGACATTTCTCCTAGCATACGCATTAAAAAGAAAATAAAGATACCAGTTAATAAATAGGAGAAAATAACACCTGGTCCTACTAATTGGATTGTTGGGGCAGATCCGTAGAAGAGGCCGGTCCCCACAGAGGCGCCTAAGGCGATCATTTGCATGTGTCGACTTTTCAGTCCACGATGCAATGACGTCTTTGATTCATTATCTTTCATACTATATAACTCCCTTCCCATGTATGTTCTGAAATGATATATCTAATAGAATACCATAAACTATAGAATTAACCTAGTAAAATTTTAGTTTAGTAGAGAAGTAACGGATATATAGGTAACTATAAGTGATACTAGTTTTTTTCATACATGACTCTATACTATGCGTAATTTGCATATATAAAATCCAGTATATTCAAAGGAGTTTATAAAAGTATGTAGAATTACTTAAACAATAGACTGTTTTCGGCTGTAAAGGAGGACGATGTTCATGAAAGAATATACTAGTGATTTGATCAGAAACGTGGCGGTGGTCTCCCATGACGGGGCGGGTAAAACAGCATTAGTAGAGGCATTATTATTGTCTTGTGGTGCTGTAGACTTTGTTGGTAAAGGTCAAGATAATAAACATATTATGGACTTTGAGCCAGAAGAAATCAAACGGAATGTCACTATCCAATTAGGCATGGCGCCTTGTGAATGGAAAGGTCATAAAATTAACTTCATCGATACTCCAGGTTATTCTGAGTTTCATGGGGAAGTGCGGTCTGCTTTGCGCGCAGCAGACGGTATGCTGATGGTATTATCTGCTGGTACAGGCGTAGAAATCGATACCATTCGTGCTTGGGAGTATGGCGTAGAATTGCAAATGCCTCGTATGGCTTTCATCAATAAAATGGACGTTGAAAAAGCAGACTTCTTTGGGACTTTGGAAAAAATGCGGGAATTATTTGGTAAAGCGATTATGCCATTGCAAATTCCAATCGGTGAAGGGCCTACTTTCAAAGGTGTCGTAGACGTAGCAAAACGAACTGCCTATGTCTATGAAAACGGTAATATGAGAGAAGTGGAAGTACCAGCTGAGCTAGCCGATAAAGTAGAAGAAATTCGTGAAATGACTGTGGAAGCGGCTGCAGAAGGTAATGATACATTATTAGAAAAATATTTAGATGGACAAGAATTGACCTTAGAAGAAATTCGTCAAGGTTTGTGTGAAGGCATGTTGACGGGCCGTGTATGTCCTGTCATGTGTGGTACTGCCTTGAGCCGTATAGGTATGGACCAAGTCTTAGATCGTATGATTCGCTATATGCCAGATGCAACGAAAAAAGTGATGACCGCTATCGGAGTGGATTCCCAAGAGGAGCATATCGTGGTGGCAGATAAACCATTTACTGGCTTCGTATTTAAAACAATTCTTGATCCATTTGCAGGAAAACAAAGTTTTGTCCGTGTATTCTCTGGGGAATTGAAAGTAGGAGATAAACTCTATAATGTGACCCGTGATGTAGAAGAAAAATGGGGTAAAATGGTGACCTTAATTGGTAAACAACAAGTACCAGTAGAGGTTGCAAAAGCTGGGGATATCGTGGTCATCCCTAAATTAGCAGAAACGAAAACAGGGGATACCTTTGGTACAGCTGAATTTAAAGTGAAATATGCACCAATCCGTTTCCCACAACCTTTATACCGCATAGCTATGGTACCTGAGAAAAAAGGGGAAGAGGAAAAATTAGCGAACGCTTTGGGACGTATTTCTGAAGAAGATCCAACTTGTGAAGTGGTGAAAGATGTGGAAGGTCGTCAAATGCAAGTGCGTTGTATGGGCGATGTCCATTTAGAACATATTTTACAAAAAATGGAACGTAAATATGGAGTACGTGCAAAATTGGAAACTCCGTATATTCCATATCGTGAAACCATTCGAGGCACAGTGGAAGTAGAAGGTAAACATAAAAAGCAAAGTGGTGGTCATGGTCAATATGGTCATGTGAAGCTTGGTATTGCGCCATTATATGAAGGTGAGTTTGAGTTTATCGATAAAATTTTTGGTGGCGCAGTGCCACGTCAATACATTCCGGCTGTAGAAAAAGGCGTTCGTGAAACGTTGGAAAAAGGTCTTTTGGCAGGGTATCCAATGATTGGTATCCAAGTGACATTATTAGACGGCTCCTATCATACAGTGGACTCCTCGGAGTTGGCGTTCAAAATGGCGGCAGCCCAAGCCTTGAAAAAAGGTGTGCCTGATGCGAAACCGATTTTGTTAGAACCAGTCTACAATGTGAATGTCATCGGACCAGAAGAATTTATGGGCGATATCATGGGTGATTTGAATAGCCGTCGTGGTCGCGTACTCGGTATGGATCAAGGTGTGCGTGAAGGAATCACTGTGGTGAAAGCCCAAGTTCCATTGGTGGAAATGCTAGATTATGTAACAGTATTGCGCTCCATGACACAAGGACAAGGTGTGTTTAATATGGAGTTCAATGGATACGAAGAAGTGCCACATAAACAAGCAGAAACAATCATTGCAGGATTTGCGGGTCATGAAGAGTCGTAACTTGTGATGCTATGTAGTCTGTGGCGGTGTTAACTAGATAAAGGGAAGAGCACGACACATTCCTCCGCAAACTGATACAGTGGTTAGGTTTGCTCCGGAACATGTCGTGCTCTTCTTGGGTTTGTGTGATTTAGTTAGTAAAGGAACGCCACAAGGCTGCTACGCATAATGGCGTTCCTCAGGGAAGAAAAGAGCACGACATATTCCTACGCAAACTGATACAGTGGTTAGGTTTGCTTCGGAACATGTCGCGCTCTTCTTGCGTTTGTGTAATTTAGTCAGTAAGGAACGTCATAAGGCTACTACTCGTAACGGCGTTCCTTAGGGGGTAGGTTTTTTGATAAAAATTAACAGTACGAGTAATTTTGTAGTATAATAGTAGTTGAAGAGTCAATGACGTGTTGTTGGGCTCATCTCTTCCTAATATGGGAGGGGGTGTTACTATGACTACATATGAAAAATTATCTTTATTGATTCAATTTTCTATGTTAATCGTAGAAGTTATTCGTTGCTTTTATAGCTAATGAAAACGCCTAACGAATAGAGGTTTTGCGGACCTCACACGTTAGGCAATTTCAATTTCCTTACTTTTTGAGATGAGCCTAACGCTAGCTGCACGTTGGTGGCTCTTCTTTTGTTGTTTTTAGTATAGCATAGTTTGTAACAGAATAAAAGTAGAGTTTCTTGTGTGGCATAATTTAGGGAATAATGGAATGACCTAGGGTGGCTTTGTATTACTAGGGCTCTTAGAATTTGTGTTTGACCTTATATGGTGTTGCTAGTATAGTAGATAGAGATAGATACGATTCATAGGGCGCTGTGGAGTGCCTTTTATATACGGAGATAAAGGAGTAAGTCATGATATATCAAAATATTGCTATAGATTATACACAGTTTCGGTATCCGAAAGCGGTAGAGCGAGCTCTTGAGTTTTTGAAAGCGCATGATTTCACGACGTTTGCAGGTGGTCGCTACCCGATTGAGGGTGACTTGATGTATGCCAATGTGGATATTGTGAACACAAGGGTCTATGAGGAAACGAAGATTGAAGGGCACAAGGATTACATGGATGTGCAATTTCTAGTAGCTGGGGAAGAGCAAATGGAGATTCTCATTCGTCAAACTTTTCCGGACGTGGTTGAGGCGTATGATGACAAGGATTGTTACTTTTACGATCCTACAGAAAGTGGTACAGTAAAAATTGATGTACGCCCAGGGGATTATTGTATTTTTTATCCTGGAGAATTGCATCGCACCTTGATTGCACCGAATGAGGTACAAGAAATTCGCAAGGTCGTGGTAAAGATTCATAAAAGCCTATTAGCCGAGTAAGATTAGGCGTTAATAGGGTGTAGCGATGATGATAATTAGATATTCCGTAGATCGGTAATAATTTGTAAGGGTAGTAAAAGGAGGGACTATGAACGCATATGTCATGAAAGGCATGTTGCTTATTGCATTAGGCGCCGTTCTATGGGGCTTTTCTGGAATGTGCTCACAATTTGTGCAACAACAGCGGATGATGTCGGCAGAATGGGTAGTAGCTATGCGTCTTGTCATTGCTGGTGTGATTACGGTAGTAGCGGCCTTTTACCAAGGAAGAGCTTCTATTCTTAAGGTTTTTTCTGACTGGAAAGATACATTGCGGTTGGTTATATTTGGGGTCCTTGGCATGTGGATGTGCCAATATACCTATTTTAAAGCGATTGCCTATGCAGGGGCAGGGATTGCGACGGTCTTGCAATATGTAGGTCCTGCATTGATTATTTTATACATCTCTATTACACGGTTAACGTTGCCAAGGATGGCAGAAGTAGTCAGCGTAGTACTAGCTACGGTGGGGACGGTGATTATTGCTTTGCAAGGTGTGTGGGATATATCAGCGTTAGATGATACACTTCTGACCTGGGGGATGTTATCTGCTGTAGCAGTTGGTATTTATACGCTACAACCAGTGCCACTATTGAAAAAGTATGGTACGGCACCTATCGTGGGCTTTGGCATGCTTATCGGAGGGGCCTTTGCGTGGATAGCTACACAACCGAGTTCCGAAGGAATTGTATGGGATTTGTGGACCTATGGTGGGTTTTGGAGTATCATCATTTTTGGCACAGTAGTCTCTTTTAATGCATACCTAGAAGGGGTGCGACGAGTAGGTGCTGTGACGGGATCGATACTTTCATCCATAGAACCTATTTCGGCAGCGGTACTGGCATGGTTGTTGTTGGGCAATGAGTTCACACAGTGGGATATCATAGGTATGACCCTTATCATTGTTACAATATTTATCTTGGCATGGGATAAAGGTCGCGCTACAAATAAAAGTTGACCGAATCTATAATTCGTGGTAGAACTAATAAATACAGAATGAAGGGTACAGATGCTTGTAAAAGTAGCTGTACCTTATTAGTAAGTGGGGGCATCTTAAAGCCTGTATAGGGTAGATAGATACGTTTCTTGAGGTTGCGTGTAGGAGGAATAGATGGCACGAACGGTTGGTATTATTGGATTAGGATTGCTAGGGGCCTCTCTAGCAAAAGCATTACGAGCATATACGACATATGATGTCATCGGTTACGCGCGGCGTCAGGAAATTTGCGACCTCGCCTTGGCTGATGGTTGTGTGTCACAGGCTTTCACAGCGGTGGAACCTGTTATCATGGGTGCGGATATTGTGGTCTTTGCCTTACCACCACAGACAAATAGTGAACTTTTTGTGAAAGTAGCCCATCTGTTTCAGGCGGGGCAAGTGGTGACCGATGTGTCCAGTGCGAAAGATGAATTTGCTCATGCTGTGTACGCTCATATCCCAGAGGGCGTTCACTTCGTGTCCGTGCATCCTATGGCAGGTTCTGAAAAAGGTGGCTATGAAGAAGCTCATAAAGACCTCTTTCAGAAAATGGGCTGGATTGTCCTAGAAGATGAGGAACAACCAGCATACGATGCCACAGTGGCACAGGAACTAGCCGATATGGGCCGTGCAGTGGGGTCCCGCATCGAACGTGTGGACATGAAACGCCACGATGGGTGCTTGGCTATGGTAAGCCATATGCCACATATGTTGGCATCCGTCATGATTACTGCCGTAGGTAATGATGAACTGGGAGATAAGCGTATGAGCTTGTCGGCGGGAGGCTTACGAGACAGCACCCGTACCGCCAGTGGTCTGCCGAGTATGTGGCAAGAAATTATCTACGGAAATCGTACGAATGTGTTGAAAGCCATTGAACAAGTAGAGCAAGAATTAGCTGCTGTAAAACAATTGCTCCATGCGGATGACAATGGAGATAGTTTAGGGCAGTACTTAGAGCGAGCGAAACAGATACGAGATCGTTTGCCGAGTCTGACAATCGATAAGAACTAATATATTTGAAAGTGCAACCTCGCTCTTTATCCATGCCTGCCCATAGATAAGAGCTAATGTGCTTGATAGTACAACCCAGGTACCTATCCATATCTTTGCTTAGTAGTGAAATAGCGTGAACGATGCATGCATTGCAATGTAATACGAGGGAAGGCTTTCAATATAGGCTATACGCATAGCCTGTGATATAATAGCAATAGATGTTTGAATGAAACAGGGCATGTCTCTGGGAGAACTTTCAGCATGGTCTTATAAATGTGGAATAGTAAGAGATAGATATAAAAGACAAGCATAGAAAGGAGCGATAGTAAGATGGACACAGCACAAAGTATAGTGGATCAAGTGCTGGAAGAAGTACAAAATACGCCAGGTGTAGGAGTAGACAATCCCTCGGAAGTGGCGAATCAAGCGTTGCAAGACACATTGGTAGCGAGTGTAATCCCTGAGGAGTATTGGCCTGAGATTGTATCTTGGGTATCCGAAACGGGTTTAGATACAGTCTATTTAGACAGTCGTGACCGTATAGGTGCATGGTGGGCGTCTAAAGAAGTGCGCTCCATGGGGTATACCTTGAATTTTACGAAATGTGGCAAGGTACCTAGTGAATGGTTCCCTGTGGGTGAACATTGGAAAGAGGCAGAAGTGGAGGCGCGCTATCGCTTGGTAGCAAGCTGGGAATCTTTAGTGGAGAACGGCGCCTTAGAGAAAGTTGAATTAGAATGAAAGTAACAAAAAGCGTACCTTTATCGGTGGGGGCACTCAGTGTCCCTATCTTTATAGAATTATTTTTACTCATGTTATTGGGCAATGTGGACCAATTCATGCTCAGCCAGTATGCAGAAACGGCAGTGGCTGCCGTAGCCAATGCGAACCAGATTATCAATATTATCTTGTTTTTGCTCATTGTCATGAGTACAGCTACCACCATTTTAATCGCTCAATATTTGGGAGCTAAGCGTGCCGATAAAATTGATGAAGTATATACGATTAGCGTTGCCTTTCATACGGTGTTCAGTGTTATCGCAGGGGCTGTGGTCATTATCTTTCATCAAACTCTCTGCGAATGGCTTGGGGTCCCAGCGGAGATTATAGAAGAAACCGCACTCTATTTAAATATCACCGCTGCCAGCATTCCTATTACGGGTATCTACATGACCTATGTAGCAGTGTTTCGGGGGCACTCCATGCCTCGTATCACCATGTGGATTGCCCTTGTCATGAACGTGGTCCATATTATTCTGAATTACGTACTTATCTACGGTTGGGGTTCCATCCCAAGCATGGGTGTCTTAGGCGCATCCGTATCGAGTGTGATTAGCAAGGCATTGGGACTGGGTCTTATCATCTGGTGTCATCAATCACTGTTGACAGCTCGTCTGAAAGTAGAGTATTTGCGCCCATTCCAGTGGGAAACGTTACGACAATTGCTGTTTATCTCTGTACCATCTGGAGGAGAAACGCTGTCTTACCAACTTTCACAGACGGTTATCATGAAAATGGTCAACCTCATGGGGCTTGTGGTGATCACCACAAAAGTGTATGTGTACATCATTGCCACCTTCTGCTATATGTACACCATTGCCTTGGCTAATGCAGCACAAATCGTAGTAGGATTTCTCATGGGGGCTAAACGAGAAGAAGAAGTGTCCCGCCGTGTGTGGCTCACAACGGCAGCAGGCGTTTCCATCGGTGTTGGATTGAGTACCTTCTTTTATTTTGCCTGTGAACCCGTGATGCGTCTTGTGACGGATAATCAGGAGATTATAGATCTGGCGAAAGCGGTTTTGTTTATTGAAATTTTCCTAGAAATTGGACGTGGTGCTAATATCGTATTGGTGCAATGTTTGCAAGCAGCAGGAGATATTCGGATTCCTATGTTTGTCGGCGTTTTTGGCATGTGGGCCTTTGCAGTGACTTTGTCCTACTACTTTGGTATCGTCCTTGGTTGGGGACTTGTAGGTGTGTGGATTGCCATGGCTATCGATGAGATTATACGAGCGATTATATTTGTGTGGCGGTGGCAGTCAAACAAATGGAGAGGTCGTTCGCTCATATCGGTTTAAATTCCTGTGGTTGTTAAAGCCAGCATATGTCACATAAAAACTGCCCTACGCGAAAGTTTTTATTGCAACATATGCTGGCTTTTCTGTGGAGAATTTAAACGGCTCTGAGCGGGGTGGCGACCTAGGGGAAGAGTGTGGTTTGAGTCGCTAAAGGAGATTGGTATTGTATAAAAGTATGATATACTGTAGATATGAATAAGAATTGCGGCTGAGGGGTCTCTGTTATGGGGATTTCAGAGATAAGTGAATAATGCATAACGTAAAGTTGACAGCATGGAGGTATTTTTATGTTTAAAGATATCAATTATTGTGACATACCTAATGAAATACTATATTCTTCAGAAGAAGAGTCGATGATAGACGAACAACGCATTCTTGATGCAATACATGTATTACACCAAGAGCCGATATACGATCATGAAGAAGTTTGGGCGGAGCTAGGTATTTAGGGTTTTCCCCACCAATTTTCCCCCGGTTTGTTTCAATTTTTATAGTTTCATCTTTGCTACTGTATAGGAAGCCCACATGTATGTTGTCAAAACTTTCGCGTAGGGCAGTTTTTACAACATACATGTGGGCGACTCTTTTCGAAATAATAAGAATATAAAAATTGAAACTGATCAAAAAATACTTTATAATGGAATCAACTTGGCATAGTCTAGGGCTATGCTTTTTTGTATTCTTATGATGGGTTTCACATAGGAGGACGTATGAGTTTATATGAAAGTACATTGGCACGGATTGTGCCACGGAATAAAGAGATTGAACGAGCAATTGGGGAACAGTGGAGTAAGGGGACTCCATACGGTTCATATGGTAAGTTAGCGACGATGGTAGAGCATTATGCGGCAGCTACGAATCAAGTAAATCCAGCAGCTCCTAAGCCTTGTATGATCATCGCCTCTGGTGACCATGGTGTGGCAAAAATCGGTGTCAGTGCCTACCCGCAAGAGGTAACAGTGCACATGACTATGAACTACTTGATTCCAAAAGGGGCCGCAGCCAATGCGCTAGCGAATTATTGTGGTGCTCAAATTGAAGTCATCGACGTAGGGGTAGCGGCAGATATGTCCGCTGTGCCAGGCTTACACCATCACAAGGTAATGCCGAATGGTACGAACAACATGTTAGAAGAACCAGCTATGCCTATGGATAAAGCTATTGAGGCCGTTGAGGTGGGCATTGCTTTCGTAGAAGAGAAGGTGAAAGAAGGATTCAATACTTTCCTAGTGGGTGAAATGGGCATTGGTAACACTACGTCCAGTGCAGTCATTACAGCGAAGTTCTCCGGACTTTCAGCGAACGAAGCAACGGGACGAGGTACGAATATTTCGGACGAACGGTTGAAAGTGAAACAAAAAGTCGTCTACGATGCACTAGTAAAATATGCAGATATTCCACCTACAGATGGATTGGGTGTTTTATCTGCCGTAGGGGGCTTGGAGTTTGCTTGCCTAGTAGGTGTTATCCTAGGAGCGGCGGCAAACCATGCGTTGGTGGTCATCGATGGATTCAACACCACAGCCTGCGCCCTCATTGCGCATGCTATGAACCCGCACACCATGGATTACGTGATGGCATCTCATTTGTCCGCTGAAAAAGCTCATAAAGATGCGCTGAAAACATTGGGCTTAGAGGCCTATGTGGACCTTGGATTCTGCTTGGGTGAGGCCACAGGCGGATCCATGCAAATGCAAATGTTGAACTTAGCCGTGGACATGTTCCGCGAAGTTGCAGGAGGTGAGCACCATGCGTAATTTTGTCATCGAACCATTGCACAAACCGTCCATGGAGGAATGCCGTTTGCGCATCGACAACCTAACAAAACCATTGTATTCCTTGGCACGTCTAGAGGGGATTACAGAGCGTATGGCAGGGATTCTGAAAGAGGAAAAACCTAATAATCTTCGTCATGCTGTTGTTATCGTAGGAGCTGATATCGCTGTAGATGGACCACAAAACCAAACACATGGCGTGGAAAGCTTGAAAGCTATGGAACGGTTAGCCTCTGGACATTCTGCTACCCACGGAGCAGCGAAGAAAATTGGCGCTCCTGTGTTCTTAGTGGATGCAGGCTTAGAGTTAGATACAAGTCACATCGAAGGTGTGCGTCAACATAAATTAGCCAAAGGATCTAAATTTTTCCGCATGCATGCGGCGTTGACACCTGACATCGTAGAACAAGGTTTAGAAGTAGGCTTTGCCTTGGCAGATGAATTGAGCCACAAGGGGTACCAAACGATAGCTATCGGTACTGTCGGTGAAAGAAGTTTACTTTCAGCGTTGGCAGTCACAGCAGGAATCACAGGATATCCGATGGCAGAGTTGTTGGCAGAGAATAATTGCACTTTGAGCATTCAAGAAAAGGCAAAACAGTTGACCGCCAGTTTGGCAGAACACGATTTGCCGAGCCAAGACGGCGTGCATGTATTAGCCACCGTAGGCTCTCCAGACGTGGTGGTCTTAACAGGACTTATCCTGGGGGCGGCTAGCCATCGTATGGCAGTGGTCTTCGACACGGCGGAAACAGGAGCAGCCGTACTAGCTGCAAAATGTATCAACGAAGCAGTCATGGATTACGTGTTCCCATCTGTCCATACAGGGGAACCAGTGCAAGCAGCACAAATGAAATACTTGGGAATCAAGCCGCATCTGTTCTACGGCTTTGAAATGGATGAAGCCTTAGGATCCACCATGGGGCTATCCGTCCTTGATGCGGGTATGCATATGTTAAATGATATGAAAACATTCGGCGAAGCTAGCGTAAATGTAGCCGTCGATGGACCAGGCTCTAAGCGTCAGGACGGACGGTAATCCACATTTATACTGTTACAGTACAAAATATAATTAAGGTTGTAGCGAGATATACTACTATATTTTGCTACAACTTTTTTATGTAAATTACCTACATAACTCTTCTTGTGTACTCATCATAGGGCAAGTTGGTAGGTGATTCTCGAGTACAAAAATATTTGTTAAAAATATGTTGACAACTATCCAAATTTTTTGGTATTATAAATGAGCAGTCGCAAGAAAGAAAACTAGGATTGCATACATGCGGAAATAGCTCAGCGGTAGAGCACCGCCTTGCCAAGGCGGGGGTCGCGAGTTCGAATCTCGTTTTCCGCTCCAGTTTGTTCATTCCTCGATAGCTCAGCAGGTAGAGCAATCGGCTGTTAACCGATCGGTCGTAGGTTCGAGTCCTACTCGAGGAGCCAACTTACTTTCGGTTAGTATACTATCATGACCCACTAGCTCAGTTGGCAGAGCACCTGACTTTTAATCAGGGTGTCCCGCGTTCGAGTCGCGGGTGGGTCACCACTTACAACATGGCCCGTTGGTCAAGCGGTTAAGACACCGCCCTTTCACGGCGGTATCGGGGGTTCGATTCCCCCACGGGTCACCATATGGACGATTAGCTCAGCTGGGATAGGAGGATTTTCTATGGATGGATTAATAGAACTTTCATTGCGATATGGACCGTATGTGGTTATTTTAGGAGTGATTTGTCTATTTCTTTTATGTTGCTATTTCTTATTTCGCGATAAGAAAGGAAGTACTAACAACAAAATAGTGGATTCGTTATCATATGATGATCCTTATGAACACCAAAGAAGGACATTTCAAAATCCTTATGCTCTTCGAGAAGAAGAACTATCCGTAGATCCTGTGGAAGATGATTTTGCAGAAGGTATAGTCTCAGAAGAATTAGTCCGTGCTGTGAAAGAACAACCGCCGGAAGAAGCAGAAGATGCGACTAGAATTATGCCAAAAGTAACGGAACATATGATTACCGAGACGATAGAGGCTCAACCAGAGGCGTCTATCAAACTAGCTGTAAAAGAGCAAACATTACTAGATAAAGCGGTAGCTCAATATAAATCTGCATTTGGTATTTTAAATCCTGAATCTGAAGAAAAGGTTACTGAGATTACAGAAGCCATATTGGCGCAATTAGACACTGAATCAGAGGAAGAAGCTACGCATTTATTTGAAAATATAGCATTACAAGAAAGCTTATTACATGTACAAAAGGCGTATGTAGCGAATTCTACTGAGTGGATGAAAGAAATCCTCTTAGAAACCTTCAAGGATGTATTGGAACAACCTCAATCTAGCACATTATATTTGGTAGCTGTCGATGCATTGAAGAGTTTAGTACATTTACAAGTGGGACATTTGCAAGCATTAGCTATCTCATTGATCGTACAGTATTCTAAAAATTCTAATAACTATTCGGTAGAAAATTTCCGCCATTATTTGGAAAAGTATATTGAACCATTCATGAGCGATTTGCCACGAAAAGAAGATATGTATCAACAATTAGAATATTTGCGTTGTATCTCTTTTGGGGAAACCTTGTCATTCCAACAAATTATGAGAAATTCCTATCCTCTTGTATTTGATTACCGTGGATTTAGCCATGAAGAATTAGCTTTCATAGTACAAGATACGCCAGTGAAGATGCCTATTGTCGTAGAAAGTATTAACTCTTCATTATTGAAATTGATGGCTGTGGATGAATATATGTTGCCTAGCTTATTCAAGCGAGCTGGACTCACAGATATTAGTATCCAAAATGGGTTAACTCGTCTTGCTTTTGGTAAGGCCGTTGATTGGGATAGTACATCGTTTGATGAAGTATTGGAACGTATCTCTCCATTATTAGTGGATTTTAGTCATATTTATGATCGAGCACCGCTTAGTCGCTTGCATCTCACTTTGCTAGGTATTTATTTGGGCAGTGCTATGGTACGTGCTACTATTCACGAACAATTTGATGTATCTCCTTGGTTTGATACTTCTGGACGACACTAGGAATAAAATTGAATACAATAATCCCCTACACTTCCGGACGAAAGAATCGGATGCGGTAGGGGATTTTATGTTAATAGATGCAGAATTTACGTAGGAGAAGTGTCAGTTTAGAAGGAAAAAAGGACGCTGCTAAGGCAGCATCCTTTTATATTAAAATGAAAAATCTTCGATGGTTTCAATATCCACTAACTCTACTTCTTTGCCGTGGAATTGGATAATCCGTTCGTCTTGTAAACGTCCCAGTTCGCGACTGAGTGCAGTGCGGCTTACGTTGAGGACATCTGCCATTTCTTGCCGATTGTGTGGCAAGGTGAGGATGTTCTTTTTTTGCACTCGGTGAAGGTCCATAAAGTAGGCAAAAATTTTCTCGCGCATCCCTTTGAGAGATAGATAATGTACTTTGCGGGTCAGTTGCATAGCCTTTTCGGATAGGTCGTGCATGAGGTTCGTGAGCAATTGGATTTGGCAAGTTTGACAGTCCGGAAATGCTTTGGTGAAAGTTTCAATCGGTAAAAACAAAACGATCGCATCTTTTGTGGCTTCAATCGTGGCAGGCCAGAGAGGATGGTTACTAAAAAGTAAAGCTTCCCCGAACATAGAGGACGGCTCTAGCTCCGTTACGATAGTTCGTTGTCCTAACATGTTCTCTCGCGTTAACAAAGCACGACCTTCTAACAAGATGCCAATGCCTTCCATAGGATCACCAGCGATGGCGATGAAGGAGTTTTTTTTGAAACTTTGCACCTTCACATTTGCATGGGATAAAAAAAGTGACAAATTTTCTGGTGTAATATGTGCACATAAGGGGGATTGTTGAATCGTATTCATGTATGTTTCTAATGTAGGATGTAATGTCAACATAGGACCTCCGTTAAATTAGAGAGTATACTTTATTTCTGTACTTTCATTATAGCATGAATAAAAGTATAGGGAAAACTATATAAAATGTAGCCAAGGATACGTTTTTTCTGCTTTCAGTATACTATACTAAATGCATAGATAACAAGATAATGCTATGCACTCCTGTTGTAGGATGGTTGTGTATAGAAACGATATCTAAAACAAAGTATGTTGTAGGAAACATGTTTATGGGCAAAGTTCCCAAGGAGGTTATTATGAGTATGTTCTGTTTCCAATGTGAACAAACAGCGCAACCAAATGGTTGTACAGTACAAGGTGTATGTGGTAAAACAGCACCGGTTGCAAATTTACAAGACGAATTAACAGCGGCGTTGATCGGTTTAGCTCGTGCAATGCAAGCTACAGAAGTAACGTTAGAAAACGTACAATTGTTAAAACGTGGTTTATTCATGTGCGTAACAAACGTAAACTTCTCTGAAGATCGTGTGCAAGAGTTTATCGATGTGATCAATAATGCGCATAACAAATTAGATGCTAACATTCCTAACTTTGATTGGGAAGAATTGTGGAAAGGTCATGAAGACATCGTATCCTTACGTTCCACATTGTTATTAGGTATGCGTGGTATGGCTGCGTACGCATGGCATGCAGCAGTATTGGGCTATAACGATCCAGAAGTTGACGCTTGGTTCGTAAAAGGCCTTGTAGAAATGGCGAAAGACCACAGCGCAGAAGAATGGTTAGGCCTATTGATGGAATTCGGTGGCATCAACCTTGCTTGCATGGCGTTGTTAGACAAAGCAAACACAACTACATACGGTACTCCAGTTCCAACAACTGTACCTTTAACAGTAGAACCAGGTCCTTTTATCGTAGTAACAGGCCATGATTTACATGACCTTAAAATGTTATTGGAACAAACTGATGGCAAAGGCGTTAACATCTATACACATGGTGAAATGCTTCCATGTCATGCGTACCCTGAATTGAAAAAACATCCTCAATTGAAAGGTAACTTCGGTACTGCATGGCAAAACCAACAAAAAGAATTTGACGGCGTTCCAGGTGCATTCTTGTTCACAACAAACTGCATTATGCCACCAAAACAAACATACATTAAAAACATCTTCACAACAGATATGGTTGGTTTCGATGGCTGCGGTCATGTGGAACACAACGAAGATGGCACAAAAGATTTCTCTGCAGTCATCGAGCGTGCTATTGAATTAGGCGGTTATAAAGAGCCACAACAATTCACTGGTATCAACGGTGGTACAGAAGTAACAACTGGTTTCGGTCATGGTACAGTACTTGGCGTAGCTGACAAAGTAATCGAAGCAGTAAAAGCTGGCGCTATCAAACATTTCTTCTTGGTAGGTGGTTGCGACGGTGCTAAAGTAGGCCGTAACTACTACACTGAGTTCGTAAAACAAACTCCAGAAGATACTATGGTATTGACTCTTGCATGTGGTAAATATCGTTTCAACGACCTTAACATCGGGGAAATCGGTGGCTTGCCTCGTATCCTAGATATGGGTCAATGTAACGATGCGTACTCTGCTATCCAAGTAGCGGTAGCATTAGCAGGCGCTTTCGAATGTGACGTAAACGAATTGCCATTGACATTAGTATTGTCTTGGTACGAACAAAAAGCGGTATGTATCCTATTAACATTATTGTCCTTAGGTATCCGCAACATCTACATCGGACCATCCTTGCCAAAATTCTTGTCCGGCACAGTACTTGGCATCTTAGTTGAAAAATTCAACTTACATCCAATTACAACACCAGAAGAAGATATGAAAGCGATCTTAGGCTAAGACGTCTCTTGTGACGCTATGCAGCCTTGTGGCGGTGTTAACTAAATAAGATGAAGGGAAGAGCACGGTATACCCCCTCACAAACGGTATTTCATAATGTTTGTTCGGGGGCACACCGTGCTCTTCTTGTATTTGTTTGATTTAGGTAGTAAGGAACACCATAAAGGCTGCTACGTCTAACTGCGTTCCTCTGATGATGGGTGCTTGTGGCGTTGTCATTTGCAAACTTGCGCTTTGCTTAGTTTGCTGTTAGTAATGGCGTTAAGTCAATATAAACAGTACGAATAGACTATGCTATAATAAAATTACAAGAGTCATTAACGTGTTGTTAGGCTCATCTCTTCCTATTATGGGAGGAGGTGGTTGCTATGACTAAGTATGAGAAAATCTCTTTGATGATTTCTATTACTAGTTTAGTAATTCAGCTCATTGATCTACTTAAGTAGATAATGAAAAAGCCTAACGTAAAGAGGTCTGACTACCTCACACGTTAGGCCGTTTCGTTCTAAATATTTTTTCGAGATGAGCCTAACGCCAGCTGCACGTTGATGGCTCTTCTTTTGTTGTCTTAATTATAGCACAGGTTATAGGTACAATACAATCGTTTCTTGTGTTTGTGTGAATTAGGCAGTAAGGAAGGTCAAAAAGGATGCTGCGCCTAACGGTATTCCTCTGTCATTTGCAAACTTGTGCTTTGCTTAGTTTGCTGTTAGAAATGGCGTTAAGTTAATATAAACAGTATGAATAGACTATGCTATAATAAAATTACAAGAGTCATCGACGTGTTGTTAGGCTCATCTCTTCCTATTACGGGAGGAGGTGGTTGCTATGACTAAGTGTGAAAAGATTTCTTTAATCATTTCTGTTGCTAGTTTAGCAATTCAACTCATTGATTTACTTAGGTAGACAATGAAAAAGCCTAACGTATAAGGTCTCATACACCTTAACACATTAGGCTAATCCAGTTGTATTGTTTTCTGAGAGGAGCCTAACGCTAGCTGCACGTTGATGGCTCTTCTTTTGTTGTCTTAATTATAGCATAGGTTATAGGTGTAATACAATCGTCTTTTGTATCGTCTCTTATGATGCTATGCAGCCTTGTGGCGTCTTAACTAAATAGGACAAAGGGAAGAGCACGACATATTCCGACCCGAACTGATACAGTGGTTAGGTTTGCTTCGGAACATGTCGTACTCTTCTTGCATTTTCGTAATTTGGTTAGTAAGGGGCGCCACAAAGGCTGCTACGCCTAACTGCGTTCCTTTGGGAAAAGGGAGCTTGAGGGGATGTCAGTTGCAAACTTGCGCTTTGCTTAGTTTGCTGTTAGAAATGGCGTTAAGTCAATATAAACAGTACGAATAGATTATGTTATAATAAAATTACAAGAGTCATTAACGTGTTGTTAGGCTCATCTCTTTCTATTATGGGAGGAGGTGGTTGCTATGACTAAGTATGAGAAAATCTCTTTGATGGTTTCTATTGCTGGTTTAGTAATTCAGCTCGTTGATCTACTTAAGTAGACAATGAAAAAGCCTAACGTATAAGGTCTCATACACCTTAACACGTTAGGCAATCTCATATTTCTGTTTTTTCGAGATGAGCCTAACGCCAGCTACACGTTGATGGCTCTTCTTTTGTTGCCTTTATTATAGCACAGGTTATAGGTACAATACAATCGTCTTTTGTGATGCTGTGCAGACTTGTGGCATCTTAACTAAATAGGGCAAAGGGAAGAGCACGACATATTCCGACACGAACTAATATAGTGGTTAGGTTTGCTCCGGAACATGTCGTGCTCTTCTTGCATTTTCGTAATTTGGTCAGTAAGGGGCGCCACAAAGGCTGCTACTCATAACTACGCTCCTTAGGAGTAGAGGGGGCTATAAAGGCATCGTTTTTCAGTTTGTGAATACAGTAAAAAAGGATAAAGAGTGAAAAAGGTTATCTTAGCATAATTTTAATGTAGTATAGTAAGTAAATTCTGTGCATAGAATGAGCATTTTTGTGTAATACTATATGAATACATGATGCAATAAAAGAATGAAGTAGTAAATCCTATGCATTTTAGGTATATTTAAGATAAAATAGCAGAAACTAATATATATAATGTGATTTTCAAGTCTGTATAAATTCATTTATAAATATTCAAATAATATGTAAATCAATCTTCTTTTTTGTAATAAAATATATAATTAGGAATAAAAATACATACATAGAGTACTGTTTTGAAATACTTGTATTTCTAGGATAAAATCAATCTATACTAATTTAATATGCATATTATAAATGGCTTGTATTCTTTTTATTTGTTGTATATAATTTTATGCATAATGTAATATAGGTATATTAGTCAATGAAGGAAACTAGAGTGCTAGTTTAAGTTTGCTAATATATCTTATATTAGTTTTATCAGTAGAAGATAACAATACCATAGTTTATGAGCTATAATTTAAAAAGAGATAGAAACTATGGTTTTTTTGTGTTTCCTATATACAAGACAGTAATGATATTAAAATCATATGCGTATAGATGATGAATGAAAGGTGAGGAAGTAAATGGCATTGAATCGGATTTATAAAGTTGTGTGGAGTAAAACAAAGGGCTGCTACGTAGTTGTATCTGAATTAGCAAAACGGGTGGGTCGTAATAAGGCGAAGGCTATTGTCATTAGCTCTGCTGCCATGGCTATGGCGGTGAGTCCAGTGATGACAAGTACAGTCAGTGCGGATCTAAATAAGCCAGGCTCAGGGGGAGGTAATAGTGTTGCTTTTGGAGAACAATCGAATGCAACGGGACAAAACGCTGTAGCTTTGGGAGCAGGAACAAAGGCTCAGCATAACAATACTGTAGCCATAGGTAAAGGAGCACAATCTACAGGAGACAGTGCAATTGCCCTAGGGTTTGAATCTACATCTACTAGTGACCAGTCAGTTGCTGTTGGGTTGTTTACTAAGGCAAGTAATAAGCAAGCAGTGGCAGTAGGTTCTAAAAGTCAAGCAACTGGTGATAGTTCCATTGCTATCGGTAAAGAGGCAAATGCATCGAATGAATCTAGTGTTGCCTTAGGTAGTAGTACAAAATCAACGAATAAGTACACCACAGCGGTCGGTGGAACAGCTTTTGCGAATCAAGAAGGAGCTACAGCTTTAGGATATGGGGCTAGAGCTACTGATAAAAATACAATTGCTATAGGTTACTTAGCGAAAGCAGAAAAAGCAGGGGTCTTAGCCTTGGGTTCGGAAGCACAGGCACAAGGAGATGATACAATAGCAATTGGTAACTCAACAGCTGCCAAAAAAGCGGGAGATATCATCATTGGTAAGGATGCAAAAAGTCGCGACCAAGGTGCGGGGCGTAGTGTTGCCATTGGCTTTAAAGCAAGTGCGGGTAGTAATAGAAGTAATTATGAAAAAGATGATGCTAGTACGGGACAACGGGGTGATGACGGTAGTGTGGCTATTGGTACGAATGCCTATACAGGACTTAATAGGACTAATGCTGCCGTTAACAGTTCAGTCGCGATCGGTGCTGGTGCAGGGGTAGGATATCGCTCCGTAGGGGCTGATGGAAAACCTCTTGGCGTTGGTACGGATGCGGATGATAACGATAAGGTATTGGTTAAAGCATTTGGCGGTACTACTAGCACATTAGGTAATTATAATAATGCAGGAGCTGCCAGCAATCCTGGATTCTTCTCATTTCAAGGCGTAGATATTAATGAAGGTGTAGCTTTAGGTCGTAACACTCGTGCTATGGGGGACCAATCGGTAGCCATTGGTGCGCAATCTGTAGCCGGTATGGGTTCTATCGTTATCGGTGGTAACGATATTCAAGCCTATGATGGAAAGAAATATTTTAAAGCAGCAAATCCAACTAGTGGACCAGCGAATACTGTAAATGATTACGATGCACCCACAACACCTGGCACAGGAAAAGATGGCCAACCTATTACAATTAGCAAGAAATATGAAGAACTGGTAGGTGCAGGCCTAGATAGATCGTGGCGAGCCAGCTATGGTCAAGATGGTTCAACCGTAATCGGTATGCAAGCCCACTCTACCACCCCGTTGGGCGTGGCGATTGGTACAAACTCTATCGTTAGAAAAGGTGCCTTTGGTGCTACAGCGATCGGTTCTGGAGCCTCTGTAGTAGCGAATGCTGAGGCAGCAGTAGCCATCGGTATGGGATCGGAAGCACAAGGTAACTATGCCGTAGCGGCTGGTACAGCAGCGCGTGCAGCAGAGTCTGCTGTAGCTGTTGGTTATAGTGCTACGGCAACCAATGCTTCCGTTGCTGTAGGTCAGTTAGCAAAAGCAACGAAAGTAGCAGACATTGCGGTAGGTCAAGGTGCCGTTGCTTCTGGTGAACAAGGTGCCATTGCTATGGGTCTTGGTACACAGGCACAAGGTCATTCTTCCATCATGATTGGTGGTTCTGAAATTACCGAGGTAGCCGCACAAAAGGTGAACTATCAAAAAGAGAAAATAGATGCTGATGGAAAAACTGTCATCAAATCCACTAAAAAAACAGAGACCATAGGTGGAGAACAAGTCGAACGTACCATCCGTTCTGTAGAAATGGAAAATACTATGGGGACTATACAACAAGCCTATGGGGAATTAACGAATGGTGACATCTTAAATACAACTCGCTTAGATTATTCTTCGGCGACAAATAGAAATGGACATGGATCAATTTCCATGGGGATTCACTCCTTATCTACTGGTGATTTAGGGACCGCCATTGGTACTGGTGCACGTGTCACAAAATTAGGTGGTGTGGCCCTAGGCACAGGTGCTATTTCTGAATTGCAAAATGGGGTGGCTATCGGTACAGGTTCTAGAGCTGATTCTAGATCGATTGGTACTCGTCAAACAGATATTTCCTATGATGAAGAAGGCCATATTGTTCCATTTGACAGTAAAAAGGTAGCTTATACATTCTATTGGGCAGGTGGCTCAAACACGTCTGAAGGTGACGTAGTATCTTTTGGCTCGCCAGGGGCAGAACGTCAATTGAAAAACGTAGCAGCTGGCCGTATTGCGGACGATTCCACAGATGCTATTAATGGTTCTCAGTTGAACTCCGTTACAAAACGTATGTCTAATGGTTGGTCTGTAGAGGCTGAAAAAGATAAAACTAGCTCTGGTGTATTGAAATTAAATGGAGCGCTAGCTACAAAAGGAACTGAAGTACATTCTGCGAATGGTAAAACAACGACACGAGAAAACCCTGGAACAGCTACAGGCAATGTCGATAAGATTCGCCTTAATGATGAAGTGAAAATTCGTGTAGGCGATAATTTGGTATTACATCAAGAAGATGCATCTAGACCAGTGTATGAAGATCCAGATGATCCAACTCGTCAAACCGGAACCCGTGTAACATCTAAATTTACGTACTCCTTGAACCCAGAATTGACGGGATTAAAAAGCGCTCAGTTTAAAAATGATGCAGGTGATACGACTGATATCAATGGTGCTGGGGTGACAGTCACTCCAGTAACTGCGGGAAAACAACCTGTTTCGTTAACGACTGCAGGTTTAAATAATGGTGGTAATGCGATTTCTAATGTGGCAGGTAATTTACCGAGCACTAAAAATAATGATGCTACTACAGGAGCAAGTAATGCCACTACATCTCAAGCGGCGCCAACTTTAGGGAATGCTGCAAATCAAGTCAATCCGACGAATGCAGCCACTGTATCTGACGTGTTGAATGCAGGTTGGAATTTACAAGGTAATAACAAAGCTGTAGATTTTGTGAAGCCTTATGATACTGTGAACTTTGTTAATGGAGATGGCACAACAGCTACTGTAGAAAGTGCAGATGGTAAAACATCTACTGTGAAATACAGCGTAAACCTTGGCGATGGCTTGAAAAAAGATGATGCGACCAATAAAATCACTGTGAGCGCAGCTGACAAATCCTTAACTGTTGGAACAGATGGAGTTAAGGTTAACCCAGGAGATAAGTCATTAAAAACAACAAATGCTGGTTTAACGGTTAATACAGCGGATAAGTCTTTAGAAGTAACTAATGATGGCTTAAAAGTTAAAACAGATGGTACTACGATTACCACTGACGATACTAATGGATTAAAAGTAAATACTGGTGTAATCGAATCTGTTACAACTGGCACTGATTCTGGTACTGTGAAAGTAAAAGATGGTGACAAAGGTAAAATTGCTACTGTAGATTCTGTGGTAAATGCTGTAAATAGTGCGGCTTGGATTGCTACCTCTGCAAAAACAACAGCAGGTGAATTAGGGGCAGAAGCTAAGGATCAAGCTGTGAAAGCAGGCGACAAAGTTACTTTTGAAGCAGATAAAAACATTAAGATTACACAAGCAGGTAGTAAATTTACTTTTGCTACAAAAGATAATGTATCTTTCGATACTGTACAAGTAGGTGGTAGTGAAGGTCCTAAATTTGCTAAAGCAGCTGATGGTTCTATTAAAGTATCCGATAAAGATGGTACAGAACCTGTAAAAATTACAAATGTAAAAGATGGCGATATCTCTGCAGACTCCAAAGATGCTATTAACGGTAGTCAATTCCATAAGCTAGCCAATAATACTATCCAATTAAAAGGCCAAACAGGTGATAATGCTGCTACAGAAACTAATAAACAAGAGCTAAATAAAGAAAATGGGATTGCTTTTACTGTTAAATCTAGCGATGGTACTTTGTTAGAAGTGAGTGCAGCAGATGATACGATCACATTAAAACCAAAAACAGCGACCCTCACAACAGGAACTGATGGCGTGCCAACAGCGAATACGACTGGTGGTAAATTAGTCACTGCTGATCAATTGGTGAACACCTTAAAATCCATGGGCTGGAAAGCGACAGCAGGTCAGGATGATAAGGGTACAGTGACAGATGCTACTGTAGAATTAATCAAAGCTGGAGAGACTGTAACTTTTAAAGCCGGTAATAATTTGGCTGTGAAACAAGTTGGTAAAAACTTTATCTATTCCTTACAAAAAGATTTGACTGATTTAACAAGTGCTGGATTCAAAAATGCAGCAGGCGATACAACAGCGATTAATGGTGACGGTGTAACAATTACACCTGTTACTAATGGTAAACAACCAGTATCTTTAACAAAAGATGGTTTAAATAATGGTGGTAACCCAATTACTAATGTAGGCGGCAACTTAGATGGTGCTAAAGCAGGTACAAATGCACCAACAACTAGCGCAACAGCACCAACATTGGGAACAGGAACTGACCAAGTAAACAAAAATAATGCAGCCACAGTAGGTGACGTATTAAACGCTGGTTGGAACTTACAAAATAATGATGCAGCGAAAGATTTCGTGAAACCATATGACACTGTGAACTTTGTTGATGGTGAGGGTACAACAGCTGTCGTAGAAACGACAACAGATCAGGTAACCTCTAAAATTAAATACAATGTAAACACTGGTAAAGGTTTAGAAAAAACTGCAGATAATAAAATTACTGTAAAACCAGGAGATAAGTCTTTAGAAGTAACTGATGCTGGTGTTGCAGTAAAAAAAGCAGATCAGTCTTTAGAAGTAACTGATGATGGCTTAAAAGTTAAAACTGATAATAAAACAATCACTACAGGTAAAGATGGTCTTACTGTTAATACAGGTACTGTGAATGCTGTTGAACAAGGCGATAAAAAAGGTACCGTGGAAGTACCAACTGCTGACGCAGGAAAAATTGCTACTGTAGATACAGTTGCTAAGGCTGTGAATAATGCTGCTTTCACATTGAAAGCGAGTGCTAATGGTGGTACAAGAAATGCAGGCAGTGGTGTTACTACCGATGGTGAATCCATTAAAGCAGGCAGTACTATAGAAATGATTGCTGGTAAAAACCTAGATGTAAAACATGATGCTAGCGGTAAAATCACATTTGCTACGGTAGAGAATCCTTCTTTCAACACTATTCAAGTAGGTGGAGATCAAGGACCAAAATTATCTAAAACAGATGATGGTAATATCAAAGTGTCTGACAAAGATGGTACAAACCCAGTCAATATTACGAATGTGAAATCTAATCTGCCTGATACGCAAAATAGCGATGCTCCGAACACAGCGACAAACCCAAGTAATGCTACTAAATCACAAGCAGCTCCAACATTGGGAACATCTGCTAACCAAGTAAATCCAGCAAATGCAGCTACTGTTGGTGATGTGTTAAACGCAGGTTGGAATTTACAAGGTAATGGTTCAGCGGTGGATTTCGTAAAACCGTATGACACAGTGAACTTTGTAAACGGTGTGAATACGACAGCTGTTGTATCCACTGTGGATGGTAAAACAAGCAATGTAACATATAATGTCACAGGCTTACCGATTACCTATACTGATAAAGATGGTAATCCAGTATCTAAAATTGGAGATAACTTCTACAAAGTTAATGATAAAGGTCAACCATTAGATGCTAAAGGTAATCCAAGCACGAAGGTGAATAAAGATGGAAAACCAGTAGATGATGCAGGTAATGTCATCGATCCGATTAATACAACTAATAATCCTGTAAAAACATCCTTAGTGAATCCAGCACCTGAAGCTAATAAAACAGGCACAAAAAGTCCTACTACATTGGATAATGTGACAAGCAAGTTGGAGAATTATAAAGCTGATCCAGTGAATGGTAAAGAACCAGCTAAAAATAGTTTGCGAGATTTAACGAATACAAATGTAACGGATAACACAGTGGCAACAGTCGGAGATATCCGTAATATGGGTTGGATTGTATCTTCCGATAAAACAACAGGTGCTAATGGAACAACAACTGCCACTGAATATTCTGAGGCAGTGAAAAATGCGAATGAAGTACGATTTGTCGGTGAAGGCAGTGCTATTGTATCTGGTAAAACAGATGACAAAGGTGTACGTACAATTACTGTAAAAGTAGATAGTCAAACAGGTCTCAATAAAACAGTGACTCCTGTGAATTACACGAAAGCAGATGGTACTAAAGTATATCCTCGAGAAGTAGATAATGGAGATGGAACTAAGACAGTTAAATTCTTCGAAAATCCAGATGGTACAGGCAAAGAAATTCCAAAAAGTGATGTGGTTACATCTGTCAATGGACCAGAAGGAACAAAAAATCCAACTACATTGAAAAATGTTAAAAATAATATCCCAAATGTAAACGATGGATCTAAAACGATTACGACTCCAGATGGTACAGAAAAAGCAGGCGATGTAGAAAACATCAACAAAGCTCCGTTAACAGCAGCGCAAGCAGCTGAGTTGGCAAATCCTAAGACAAAAGATGGTCAAACAAATCCTAAGTACATTGGCAATAATGCAGCCACAGTTTCTGACGTATTGAATGCAGGTTGGAATTTACAAAACAATGGTGCAGCGAAAGACTTCGTAAAACCATATGATACTGTAAACTTTATCAATGGATTAAATACAACAGCCGTAGTAACAACATCTGATGATGGTACAACAAGCAATGTAACATACAACGTAACAGGATTGCCTGTAACTTACACAACAGAAGATGGTACACCAGTGACTAAAATTGGTGACAAATACTATAAAGTTAACGATCAAGGTCAACCAGTAGATGGTACAGGTGCGCCAGTTACGAAGTTCAACAAAGATGGTAAACCACTTGATAAAGATGGACATGAAGTTCCTGATGTGAATATCACAGATAAACCATTAAAAACATCCTTGGTAAACCCAGCACCAGAAACTAATAAAACTGGTACAACAAGTCCAACATCCTTGAGCAATGTGAAAAACAATATTCCAACAGTAAATGATGAAGATAAAACAGCTCATAAGGCAGATGGAACTGCAATTGGTGGAAAAAACAATACAGAAGCGCCAATTACAGCAGGAGATGCAGCCAACTTGTTGAAACCTATTGTAAATGGAGCGCCAAATCCTAACTTCGTAGGCAACAACGCAGCTACAGTATCCGATGTATTGAACGCTGGCTGGAATTTACAAAACAATGGTGCAGCGAAAGACTTCGTAAAACCATATGATACAGTAAACTTTGTGAACGGTGGTAATACAACAGCAGTAGTGACAACGAATGCTGCAGGTACTGCAAGTGATGTGACTTTCAACGTAACAGGATTGCCTGTGACATACACCACAGAAGATGGTTCGCCAGTATCTAAAGTTGGAGATAAATACTACAAAGTTAACGATAAAGGTCAACCTATCAGTGATGCAGGTAAGCCAGCAGTGGGCACAAATAATGATGGTAAATTGGTTGATGAAAATAACAATGTAATTGAACCAATTGATACAACAAAACCATTAAAAACTGCGTTAGTTAATCCAACACCAGCAGGAGATAAACCTAATACAACAACAGCTACACAATTAGGCAATGTAACATCTGGCTTGGACAAATATGGTGATCAAGTAAATAATGCTGATGTACCAGGAACAACGGATAAAAACCGTGGCTTAGTAGATTTATCCAAACCAGCAAATGGAGATGCACCAAAAGTAAGCGATAATACAGCCGCTACTGTAGGTGATTTGCGTAACATGGGTTGGATTGTATCTTCTAACAAAACAACAGGTGAAAATGGTGCAGTCACTACTGATGAATACTCTGCAACAGTGAAAAACGCTAACGAAGTGAAATTTGTAGGCGAAGGTACAGCTGTCGTATCTGGTAAAACAGATGACAAAGGTGTTCGTACAATCACTGTAAAA